>JAEEGG010023260.1_pt1 | contig 12115 bp, 8 predicted proteins | sample 9134161 | NCBI WGS metagenome assembly JAEEGG01 (sample SAMN16246543, study PRJNA631951) | gut metagenome | biome: gut microbiome; feature: rumen; material: CR-attached | host: Bos | place: Iran: Karaj | collected 2018-10 | reverse complement strand
AGTCGCTCAAGGGCGATGAGGACGTGGAACAAGCCCTTCAGGTGCTTCACGATAAGGAAGCGTATGAGAAAAAACTGAGATAATTGATAATTAAAGACCCTCTCCCCAGCCCTCCCCCATAATGGGGAGGGAGACCATGCGGGATGTTGGGCATTAGAAAATCTAGCCGGATGGCTCTCCCCATTATGGGGGAGATGCCCGTAGGGCAGAGAGGGTCTCCTAACTCCTAACGAAGATGAGTTTACGAAATAATCGTGCGACCAAGTTGAACCGCTACATGATGTTCGGCATGTTCTTCCTCGGCACCATCGTCATCGGATGCGTGTTCGCCTTCCTCTACCTCGCATACAGCAAGGAGAGCAACCCCTTCGTGCAGACACCACAAGAGGAGAAAATGACTGACAGCATCGTGGTCGTCGTGAATGACTCAACATTGTTGGAAGAATGAAAAATAAAAGGGAAAAAGGAAAAGTGAAAAGTGAAAAATTTGCTACCGCACTTGTTCGTCAACTGTCGGCTTACTGCTGCGGTAGCAAATTTTTCACTTTTCACTTTTCCTTTTTCACTTTACTTTTCCTTTTACTTTTCAGCCTCACTTCCTTCGCCCAGTGCCCCACCGAGAACACGGCTATCCCCACTGATGGAGAGAGCCTCACTTACGACCTTTATTTCCACTGGAACTTCATCTGGGTGAAGTGCGGAGCCGCGCACTACACCATACGCCCCACCACCCGAGGCGGGCAACCCGTGCTGAGAAACGACCTCCTCTTCACCAGCAACCGTCGCTGCGATGCCGTCTTCACCATGCGCGACACCCTCATCTCCTACATCACACCCCAACTCGTTCCCCTCTACTTCCGCAAAGGCTCTCTCGAAGGCAAGAACTATACGGTTGACGAGGTGTGGTACACCTATCCCAACGGACGCAGCCATGTGAGACAAGGGCACCTCAGTCGCCACGGCAACTGGTCAGAGCATCACTACGAGAGTGACGAGTGCAACTACGACATGCTCTCCATCCTCACCCTCGCCCGCAACTGGAACGCCCCCACCTCGCGCATCCACTTCCCCATGGCCACAGGCAAGCAAGTGGAAACTCAGACCCTCGTCTATCGGGGCAAAAAGGACTGGCGCGCCAACGACAAAAAGACCTACCACTGCCTGGTCTACTCCCTGCTCGACTACGAGGAAAAGAAACGCGACAAAGAACTCCTCCGCTTCTACGTCACCGACGATGCCCGCCACCTCCCCGTACGCATTGACTTCTACCTCCGCTTCGGCACCGCCAAAGCATATCTCTCAAAAGTTCAGTAACAATGACATAAAAAGGGAAAGCCCCGTTGCAATGGTGCAACGGGGCTTTCCCTTTTTATATTCTACTCGACAATTTGTCTTATGCGTACATGGCAACGATAGCCTCGTAGAGCTCCTGCTTGCCAGAAGTCTGCTTAGGTTCACCCACCTTCTTGCCATACTCGTAAGCCTGCTCGAGCGTGAGCTTGCCATCTTCGAAGTCCTTGCCGATACCGCTGTCGAAAGAAGCGTAGCGGGCTGCCTTCATCGCCTTGTATGGAGACTCCTCAAGGAGCTTGGCAGCAGACTCAAGAGCACGTGCCATTGCATCCATACCAGCAATGTGAGCGATGAAGATGTCCTCGAGGTCGGTAGAGTTACGACGAGTCTTAGCGTCGAAGTTGGTACCACCTGTGCCGAGACCGCCACCACGGATGATTTCCATCCATGCCTGAACGAGCTCGTACTGGTCGATTGGGAACTGGTCAGTGTCCCAACCATTCTGGTAGTCACCACGGTTAGCGTCGATAGAACCGAGCATGCCATTGTCCACAGCCACAGCGAGTTCGTGCTCGAATGTGTGCCCAGCGAGTGTAGCGTGGTTCACCTCAATGTTCACCTTGAAGTCCTTGTCGAGGTTGTGAGCCTTGAGGAAACCTATCACAGTCTCAGTGTCCACATCGTACTGGTGCTTAGAAGGCTCCATTGGCTTAGGCTCGATGAGGAAAGTACCCTTGAAGCCCTTGCTGCGTGCATAGTCGCGAGCCATTGTCAGCATGGTAGCCATGTGCTCCTTCTCACGCTTCTGGTCAGTGTTGAGCAGGCTCATGTAACCTTCACGACCGCCCCAGAACACGTAGTTCTCGGCACCCAGCTTGATACCAGCGTCGATAGCGTTCTTAATCTGAACGATAGCACGAGCCACCACGTCAAAGTCTGGGTTGGTGGAAGCACCGTTCATGTAACGGCCATTGCCGAACACGTTGGCTGTAGACCACAAGAGCTTGATGCCCGTTTCCTTCATCTTCACTGCGAGGTAGTCGGTGATAGCCTTGAGGTTAGCCTCATACTCCTCTACAGAGTTACCCTCAGAAACGAGGTCAACATCGTGGAAGCAGAAATAAGGGATGCCCAACTTCTGCATGATTTCAAAACCTGCGTCAGCCTTCTGCTTAGCAATGGTCACAGCGTCAGCAGCCTCGTTCCATGGGAACTTCTTGGTGCCGCCACCGAACTGGTCGCCACCCTCTGCACAGAGTGTGTGCCACCACGCCATAGCGAAACGCAGCCAGTCCCTCATGGGCTTGCCCATAATCACCTTCTCAGCATCATAATAGTGGAATGCCATTGGATTCTTGGAATCCTTACCTTCGAACTTGATTTTACCAATCTCTGGAAAATACTCTTTAGCCATAGTTGTTTTTTTTGATTGTTATACGTCTTTTTCTTTTGTTGAAACAATTTATTTCGTTGCAAAGTTACAGGTTCTCATCCACCCACACTGCACAACTTTGTTACAAACATTTCCTTCCATGTAACATCGAGGTCAATTGTTCACCTCGTTGGTGAGCGTGAGGGAGAGCACGTTGCCAGTGGCGGACATCTTGTCGAAGAGGGCGATGAAATCCGTCTTGTCCTGACTGCGCACCATGAAGTTGACGATGGTGGTTCCTTGTGTATAATCGTAACGGAAAAACTCGTCGGAAATGTGGACGTGGTAGTCCTTGAAATATTGGCGGAAGGGTGTGGCATCTTTGAGGATATAATTCACCTTCAACCGTACAATCTTCTGTTCCCTTCCTTTCAGAATGCGCTTTTCTGCCAACTCCAGCATGGTCAGCACAAGGATGATGAGCAGACTCGCAATTGTGGCAATCATATACATGCCAGCGCCAACTGCCAAGCCAATGGAAGCAGTCATCCACATGCCTGCCGCCGTAGTGAGTCCACGCACCGAACCCTTCATCTGGATGATAGCACCAGCACCCAGGAAACCTATGCCCGATATCACCTGAGCGGCAATACGTCCAGGGTCACCGTTTTCTGTCCGACCGAGCAGTTGTTCGGGGATGTAGATGGAAACAAGCATAGCCAATGTGGCACCCATGCAGATGAGGGCGAATGTGCGCATGCCGGCTATCTGCCCCTTGTGACGGCGCTCCAACCCAATCATGGCGCCCAGCAGCATACTTAACGAGAGTTTGAAGACTGCGCCGACAATCGTGACGCTCTCATGATTGACCTGCGCCAACAGGTCGTTCAGGTTGAAAAGTTCTTCCATCTTATATCAGAATTAAAGAGTTGAAGAATTGAAAAAATGAAGTTTTTGCTAACGTCTTGCAAGCCGAATGGCCACTTCAATTTTTCAATCTTTTAATTATTCTATCGTGTCCGTTCCCTCCTCGTTGGAGAAAGCCTCTTTCGTCCCCTCTGTTAAGGGTGAGGAGGAATCCGCATCATTCCCCTTAACAGGAGCAACGATGGGGGTTGCCTGAGGCTGCACCCATCTCTGATGCAGGAAATCCACATAGTGCTTGCAAGTCCATTTGGAGTAGGCACTGAAGATGTTGTTGGCAAAGAGTATGTCGGTAATATGGTGTTCCTCCACATAGGCGACAATGTCCTTGGTGAAGTAGCGGTTGTCGATGACATGCACCTCCTCGAAGGAGAAGAAGAGGAAGCCTGGCAGGGCATTGCCAAAACTGTCCTTCAGGATGATGAGCCGCCGTCCGTTGTGCGTGGAGGTGCGCACCTGAGTGAGTTTCGTGTCACCTCCCATCATGGTACAATAGGCTCCACCATTTCCATCCTTATACTTATAGAAGAAAGGACCATTGCAGGGTTTGTTCTCGCTCAACACCTGGTATTTGTTGTTGATATTGTAAACCGTGTAGGTGGTAGTGTACTCCACACCCTGCGGCTTGTAGTACACAAAGTCTTCTGGTGCATTCTTCACCGCAATATCCTTCGAATAGCCATACATGCTGCCCACAAAACGGTGCACCGTGTCAGCCTGATAACTATTTAGTTCCTTGAAGGGAACGCCAGCCACATGGGCAAATGTCTTAGCTGCATAGAACGCACCCAGCGGTGCCCAGTGGTGGTCGGTGCGCAGATAGATGTTCTCCTTGCGGTGATTTTTCAGCACAGGATAAATATCTACAGGCTTCACCTCTGGCTCTAAACACTCAAACACGTGCTGCGTGGTAGCCAGTTGCGACTTGGTACGGTCCTTCACCTTCTCAGGACAATAGAACTCAATAGACGTGGGGATGACCATACAGTACACATTCACCTTGCTGCCAAACGTCCTCTTGTAAAGATTGGCCGCCTCGGCATACTCCTCACAACCATTCGCTGCACCACTATAACACATCAGCGCGCGCACATTCTCACCTTTTCCCGCAATGATGATGCCTGCATTGGCAATCTTCGCATTCTCCTCCAACACCATGTCATCGTCGTCCTCCTCTCCTTTAACAGAGGGGGCAAGGGAATCTACCACCGGAGCCTCAAGAGGCATATCCCCCGCATGAAACTTGACATTATCCTCCGTTGGGGCGATGGCAATGATGTCCTTAATCTGCATGCTCATGGTCATTAGTTCATCGCGGAACGGCTCACTATCGCTAAACCACGAGGAGACCTCATTGGTGAAGGCACCACTGGCAAGACGCTCCCATGTGAATGTGGGGAAGGTGGCCAATTCGCGTTTCTCCAGTTCCGACACCTTCGTTCTGGGGAACGTGTCGAATACAACGACAAAGGCCACGAAAACCAATGCCACAAGAGAGATGTATATGATATGCTTTTTCATTGTTGTTACAACATACGAGATCTAATTGTGAAACTAAAAACGAGTGTAGATGAACGCATTATTCGTGGCACCCACCAACAATGCCGCACTCAACACCAGGATGCATACTGAAAGTACTGTCTTGGCCGTGACCGCCAGCACCGTCTTGGCAGCACACGCTGGCACCCACCGCCCATACGCCTCCGTCAATGTCCGACGCACAGGCATACAGAAGATGATGGCCACTATCCATAGCCAGAAGTTATCGAACAAGGCGCTCTCCACAGAGAAATCCATCAACTGTTCTGTTTGACCTGTCAAGGATTGGAAGAAAGTGAGCATGTGACCGAAGTCGTCGAAATAGAAGATGCCCCATCCCACCACGAACAACAGAATGCTGTATAGGTGCAGGAAGACGGATGGAATGTACTTTTGTATGCGCAGCAAGGTGTATTTCTCCACCATCACAATGATGCCGAAATAGACGCCCCACAAAATAAAGTTCCAACTGGCACCATGCCACATACCCGTGAGGAACCAAACCACCAGAATGTTCAATGCCTGATGACGGCGATTGCCTCCCAATGGGATGTAAAGATAATCGCGGAAGAAACTACCTAAGGAGATGTGCCATCTCCGCCAGAACTCCGTGATGGACTTGCAGCAATAAGGATGCTCGAAGTTCTCGTTGAAATGGAAGCCCATGCAACGCCCCATGCCAATGGCCATGTCGCTGTAGCCCGAAAAGTCGAAGTATATCTGGAACGTGAACGCCACAATTCCCACCCATGCCCCAGCCGTGGACAAGGAGGTGAGTCCTCCCACCAAGAACTGGTCTGAAATCTCGGAGAGTTGATTGGCCAACACTACCTTCTTTCCCAAACCTATCAAGAAACGGAACACGCCCTCTGCCATGTCGGAGGCCGAAGCATGGCGGTCGTGTATCTCTTCAGCGATGGTGCCATAGCGCACGATAGGGCCTGCTATCAACTGCGGGAACATGGAGATATAGAGCAGCAAGTCGATGAAACGGCGCTGTACGGGAGATTCCCTGCGATAGACATCTATCAGATAGGATATGGACTGGAACGTGTAGAAACTGATGCCTATGGGCAAGGCGATGTTGGGCACCGGCACGGATACACCCATGTCACAAAGTGTCTCCGCCAAGAATCCCAGATACTTAAAAGTGCCCAGAATGGCGATATTCCCTGTCAGACCTATGGCAAGCGCCAACTTCCGATGGCGGTCTGCTCGTGCTATTCCCAGACCTGCCAGATAGTTCATCAGCACACACAACAACATCAGAAACACATATACAGGCTCTCCCCACGCATAAAAGATGAGCGAGAACATCACCAGCACCAGGTTCCTCCCACGCAGACTCTTTCTGGATGGTTCAGACAAAAAAGCATGGTCTATCCACCCTGCCACCAGATAGCACAAGATGAAGGCTGGAATAAACACAAACAAAAAGAATAAATCCGAAAAAACCATGAAATATCAATCTTTTACAACAAAAGTACATCTATCTGCATCAGTGCCTGCGGTCTATTGTATGACCTCTTTCAGACGCCTCGCCACAAACTTCCCGACACACCGTGCGCCAGCCTCGTTCGTATGGACACCGTCCGCTGTGTGTGTCTTCCTCTTCAACTCTTGGGCACGAGACACGCACCCTTCTTTGTCCAGACGGATGACATCCACTCCCAACTGCTTGCCACACGCCTCAATCACATTCCCCGTCCGTTCGGCCAGTTCCACGCTCACTTTCGTTGTCTGCATGGGCGTTATCAGCACGAGACGTGCGTGAGGAAATGAAGACTTCAGCATGTCACACCCATAACGCACGGAACCCGCCAAGGACAACACACGATTTGCCGGACGCTGCAACATGGCCGTATCGACAAAAGCCTCTTCCGCTGTCATCGCAAACACTCCAGGACGCTTGCCTGTGAACCACATGTCGTTCGTCCCCGCCATCACCACAATCACATCAGGAGTAGTCTGCTGGCCTTCTTCCACGGCCTTTAGCAGTCGGTTGATTTGGTTATAAATCACATTATTGTCACTCAGCACCTCCACATTCTCCTCCGTATTATATTCCGTTCGTTCCGTATTCGTCCACGTTGCTCCGCTCCGTGCATAACTACGGCAGGACAAGGGTTGGAACTCATCCTTAAACCACTTGTTCCATCCCCGCGGTTGGTCACAGTCATCACCGCCAATCCACGTGTTAGAGTCACCCAGCAATACGACATGCAGCCGTCGCTGAGGGGATTGTGCAGCCAATCCTACCGCCAGCAACAGACAGAATACCAACAATATTTTTCGTTGACCTTTCATTTGACTACCGTCCTTTCCCTTCTTGCAAGGCATACCTCTCAGGTTCAGTCGCCTTGCGGTCTTGCCTCGTTCGTCATTTTCACTGCAAAGGTAGGGAAAAAACACGAATTACGAGTAACTCCTCCATGAAAAACTGAGAAATCACATCATACCGCTCAAAGGAGAAAGTCTTTCCAGTATATTGAGTTACATTCCCCGCAAAAAAGAGCCGGTGACTTGAATCTTTCTCAAGCCACCGACTCTTCAGTCATCGTTCATCTCAAAAGAGCACTTTCTTTCCCTGTCGTACATGAACGCCCCGACCAGGTGTTGGGACAGCAACCCCTTGCAAGGTGTAGTAAGGGCCTCCATCACGGGAAGTTGCGTGATACTCGTCAATCGCTGTCACATCGGCCGAAGCCTGTATACCTATCTCGGAGGCAGAAGACCAAGCTTTTCCATTGATTTCGGACTTGGCAACAAACTTCAAGTATCTACCAGCGGTAGGAGTGGAGAGAGGTGCCACCTGCTGAGCCGTGGTCTTCTGGAACTCGCCACTAACCACAGGATTTCCCCATGTTCGGCCATCAAGACTGAGATAAACATCGTATGCTTTCACCATACCGTTCTCGGTGCCGTCAGCACGGGCCGTATAAGTGAATGCAGTGACTTCGTACACCCGTTTCATGTCCACCACAAGGGTGTGAGGACATGTCGGTTCACTGCCCTGATACTCGGTGTGCCAGAAAGTGTTGGGGTTGTTGTCAAAAGCCTTCCTGGCCTCATTGCCACCATGTTCGCTGTCTACGCTCACCAACTGCCATACATTCTTGTTGATGAAGAGTTCAAAATCGTAAGACATGAGAGGACTCTCGCTCAGTCCCTCTGCTGTGCAGTAGGCTTTGATGTTGCAGGCATCATTGTGGAGCAGTTCCGTTGTATACTTCTGAAACTCCCCGTCGTCGATGCTGTAATAGATGGTTGCACCAGAAGTGGACGTAGTCATCTGGATACGGCCGGCAGAAGTGCGTTCGCAGTTGACAGGTTGGCATACAGGCATGCTGACACGTGCCATTTGGGCTGCACTTGTCTCGGCGGTGAGAGGCATGATAAAGAAACGGAAAGCGGTGTTAGCTGCTTTCAACTCGTACTTATCCCTCACATCAGGACCGCAACTTGCGTTACCCAGTCCGCGTGTGTTGGCATCAAGCGAAACCACTGTAGTTGCACAGGTCTTGAACTCGTAAGTGTGCTTACTGCGAGTGTTTTTGTTAGTGTAGTTGTCTTCAGGACGGAAGTGAACTGCAGATGCGGCCATCTGATCGGGAGCCACAAAGACGAGTCCGTTGCCGTCGTTGTTCACAAGCGAGAGCCAGCGCACTTCTTGCTTGGTGCCGTGCTCTTGAGGCATGATGTAGTCCTCGCGCTGGGCAGACACGGTGCTCTTGTAGATAGCAGGGAAACAGGCTTCCTTGCGGTCGCGGTAGCTGTCCCAAGGGCCACGGCCGAACCATGATAACTGCTCCATGGTCGAGGGCATCTCCAGACGGAATCCTATCTTTGGAATGATAGTGCCCGTGGTGGAGGGCTTGATGAAGGAGTTGACCATCATCACGCCATTGGCACAGACGAGATAGTCCATCTGGACATCAAAACTGGTACCATTCTGGCCCGTGTATTGTGTACGAAGCGTCACATTCACGGTCTTACCATCTTCGCTCGGCTCATAGGTGACTTTTCCTTTAGCAGTCAGGCTTCGCAGTCCCATATTGTCCCAGTTTCCGCTTTGTCTGCCATCATTGTCGGTGGGCAAGCGGAAGACATTCAACTTCACGGGTTTGCTGATGAGCTGTACGTCATTGTAATAGTAATTGTTCAGCGTACCTGCTGTTTTGTGGAATGTAGCCTTGAACTTGGAAGTGGAGAGGGTGAGCAGTGTGGAGGTTTCGTTGATGGTGATTTCTTCACAATTGTCCAACACCGTGAGGTCGTACATTTCTTTCTTAGCCGTCTTCACAGCAAGTTTCTCTTCGGCCACCACATAACCTGCATCGGCCCACAAGGTGGAGGTTTTCTGCTTGGCTATGAAGTGAACAAAGGCCTCTTGGTCGGCTGGCAAGGCATTGATGGTTGAGAAGTCAATGACGACAGTGGTGCTGTCGCCTGCTGCCACTTCTTTATCAATGGTGCCTGTGGCCAACTGATTCCCTTCTTCGTCCAAAAGTTCGTAGCTGACATCATAGTGCGTGCTAGGCAGGAAGGCCATCTTGTTCTTGACGAAAAAACTATTCTTCTTGTTCTTCACCGCCTTGAACTCCAGTGGCTGATACACTTTCTTGGTGTTGTAGGTCTTGGAGGTATAACTCCAGTCAGGACGCACCAATCCGTTGATGCAGAAGTTTCCATCGTTGGGTACGTCGCCGAAGTCTCCTCCGTATGCCCAGTATGTTTTGCCTGCTGAGGTCTTGGTAAGGAGTCCTTGGTCTTTAAAGTCCCAGATGAACTCGCCTGTGAGGCATGGGTATTTCTCGTAGAGGTCGAACATATCACGCACATTTCCCATGGAGTTACCCATGGAGTGGCTGTTCTCACACTGAATGTGTGGACGGTTGCTCTGAGTGGAGCCGATGCGTTCGATGGTGCCAAAATCAGCATACATGGTCGAAGAAACATCGGCATATTGGCTGCCGCCTTCGTAGTGGGTGAGACGGGTCTTGTCGAGTTTCTTGATGGCTTCGCCTACATACTGGAAGTTGTTGCCACCTCCCGACTCGTTGCCAAACGACCACATGAAGATACACACATGGTTGCGCATCCACTTCACATGATTCTCGGAGCGTTCCACCATAGCGGGGCGGAACGTGGTCACACTTGACAATTGCTGATAGGCATGGCACTCCACGTTGGCCTCGGCCAGCACGTAGAGTCCGTACTTGTCGCAAAGGTCATAGAAGACGGGGTCGTTGGGATAGTGGGAGGTGCGCACGGCATTGATGTTGAGACGCTTCATGGTCTTGATGTCTTCTTCAATCTCCTCTGGGGTGATGGCACGTCCATTCTCTGGAGAGAAGTCGTGGCGGTTCACACCATGGAAGACCATGCGCTTGCCGTTGATAAGGAGGGCTCCGTCATTGCGGATGCTCACTTCGCGGAATCCCACTTTACCGCCACGGATGTCGACGGTCTTTCCGTCTTTATCCTTGAGCGTGAGCACGAGGTCGTAGAGGTTGGGCTCTTCAGCGCTCCATTTCTTAGGGGCGGTGACGTTCATGTCGAAACTGAGCGTCGTGGCTGTGCTGAGGGCCTGAGAGGCTTGGGCAATGGCCACTCCGTTTTCTTCAACACTCACTTCTACGGTTCCACCGTTCACGGCTTCAAGGCCAGTGAGGCTCACCTGCACGTTGGCTTTAGCATTGGTATAGGTGGCATCGAGGTCGGTCGTGAAGAAATAGTCGCGAATCTGGCTCTTCGGTGCTGCCCACAAAAAGCAACTGCGATGGATACCAGTGAGTCGCCAGTAGTCCTGACACTCGAGGAAGGAACCACTGGTGAAGCGATATACCTGCAGAGCGATGGTGTTCTCGCCTTCAGTCAGATAGTCGGTAATGTTGAACTCGGAAGGCAGATAGGAGTCTTCGCTGTATCCCACGCGCTGGCCGTTCACCCAGAGATAGTAGCCGTGCCCGACACTGTTGAAGCGCACGTAGATGTCGCGGCCTTCCCATTCGGCAGGAATGGTGAACTTGCGACGATAAGTGCCGACGGGATTGGTCATGTCGTCTTTGTAGGTAAACCAATATGGACGACTAGCCATGACGCTGTAGGTGTTCTCGTTGAAGGAAAAGGGATAAGCCACGTTGCAATAGAGAGGCTTGTCCCAGTTCTTGTTATGCCTGATTCCATACACTTGCCACGAGGCAGGCACATCGATGTTTGTCCATGTGCCATCATTATAGTCTTTCGAGCACCAGGTGTTGTTCACCTTGCTAGGGTTGGACACCCAGTAGAACTTCCAAGTGCCGTCCAACGACTGATAATAGGGCGAGGCGGTGATGTCGTTCTTGGTGACATCACTCGCGGTGGCCATCGGAATGGCCAAGGTGTGTGCCGCTTCACGGTTCACACTGGTCTTGGTGGGGTCGTCCCATTCATTGCCTGTCTGTGCAAAAGCGGTGACGGCGAGCATGAGGATGGTCGCCGTCGAGATGAGATGCTTCATAAAATTGAAGAATTATAACATTGAAAGATTGAAGTCTCTCCTCCTTTTCACTTGCCTAAGCGTTCCACCCAAAGCTGGTAGGCCGCCATATAGGGCGCACTATCTGTTTCGGGCAGTGTGGTGCCAAGGTGCTTAAGGGTCTGGAAAGCTTCATCGCTGTCCTTGTAGATGCCTGCTCCGATACCTGCTCCGTAAGCAGCTCCCACGGAACCGTCGGTTTCGTAGAGTTCGATGGCGGCTCCAGTGATGGTGGCCAACGTCTTGCGGAAGGTGGAGTTGAGGAACATGTTGGCATGAGCAGCCTTGATGGTCTTCACTTCCATGCCCATCTGCTTCATGATGTCCATGCCATAGGCAAAGGAGAAGGCGATGCCCTCGTGTGCAGCACGAACGAGGTGGGCTTTCTTGTGAATGTTGAAGTTGATGCCATGGATGGAGGCTCCGACGTTCTCGTTCTGCAACACGCGCTCTGCTCCGTTGCC
>JAEEGG010023256.1_pt1 | contig 12117 bp, 8 predicted proteins | sample 9134161 | NCBI WGS metagenome assembly JAEEGG01 (sample SAMN16246543, study PRJNA631951) | gut metagenome | biome: gut microbiome; feature: rumen; material: CR-attached | host: Bos | place: Iran: Karaj | collected 2018-10 | reverse complement strand
TATGATGGTACAAAAGAAGAAGACTCATTAGTTTATGCTTTAAAGAATCAATTTGTTGAAGTTCCTGTTGGTAAAGTGGATTTTAAGATATCTTTACCAAAAGAGTTTAATAAAAAACAAGTAATGTTCTACGATGAAAATGGTCATAAAATTATGGGGGATGCAATATCTTATTCATTTAAAAATAACATTATTGTTGGTGAGTATAATAAAGTATTAATGCCAGAATCAGAATTAACAGTTGCTTGTAGTTTTCCAAATGGGTATTTCTTTATTGAAAGTAGCATTATAAATAAAATAATAATGTTCTCTATTCCTGCGATATGTGTAATAGTTGGATTAGCATACCTAGTTGTCAAAAAAAAGCATAAAAAACCTGAAACAATAGAATTCTATCCTCCAGATGAACTAAATAGTGTTGAAATGGGATATATTATTGACGGAAAAGTAAATGTAAGTGACGTATTGTCGTTGTTACCACATTTGGCTAGCAAAGGATACATTAGAATAGTAGAAAATAACAAAGATAATTATAATATTATTAAAATGAAAGAATATGATGGCACAAAGACAAGTGAAAAAATATTCATGGATAGTCTATTTGCTCCATTAGATCCAGAATCTGAAGAACCAGCTACAATTATTCCAAACGAAGAAATAGTTAAAAGGTTATCAAGAACTATGTCTACGGTAAAAAAAGAGATAAAACCAGAAGTATATAATTATTGGGCAATAACACCAACAACAAGCACAATATTATATTTAACTTGTATGTTATTATCAGTGTTTGTACCAATGTTAATTATTACTGCAGAAATTCTAATATTCAGAATTACTGCAAAACTAGTGATTATATCAATAATTACATTAATAATGTTTATAATATCATTATTAAGAAAATTGCCAATAACTATAAAAATGTTTGTATATTTAGTAGGCTTAGTTCCGGTTTATCTAGGAATTGTAACTGGTTTAATGGATGTAAATAGAATTAGCTTCTTAATGTTTATATATTCAGGTATATGTGGATTATTATTGGTGCTTTTCTTTAACAAGATTCCGTATAAGAAAATAAAAGACGATCAAAGCTTATTATTAGAAAGAATAAAGGGATTTAGAGTAGTTATTGGTGGAGCTGATAGAGACACTCTAGCAGACATTCAAGAAAAAGACCCATCTTATTACACGTATATGTACTCTTATGCATTTGCATTTGGATTATCAACAAGATGGATGCAAAAATTTGACACAATAGCGGTTCAGATCCCGGAATGGTTTGAATTAGTTGAAGAACCATTAGAAGTAACTTCACGTTTCTTAGACAATTTCAATGGATATTTATTAGAAAAACAAACAACAATTGAAAAAACTTTGCAAATAGATACACCAAAACAAGAACATGAGTATAAAGTTGAAATTTAGCACTCTCTATTGACAAGTGCTAAATAATGTGGTATAACATTATTGCAAAGGAGATGTTGGAATATGGATTTAATTCCAAGAGAATTTTTTAATGATTTGTTTATGGACGAGGAGACATTACCACCATTTCATCATCGTGATTTAGTACCTCAAATGAGATGCGACATTTACGAGAAAGATGGCAAATGCTTTATCGAGGCAGATATGCCTGGATTTAGTAAAGAGGATGTATCAATCGAGGTTGAAAATGAATTTCTAGTCATTAAGGCTAAGAATGAATTTCATAAAGATAAAGAAAATAAAAAATACATCCGCAAAGAAAGAAGATATGGTGAAATCACTAGAACATTCAGAGTTGGAAACATTGATGATAGCAAAATAGAAGCTTCATTTAAAGATGGAGTTCTAGTTGTATCATTCCCAAAAGAAAAACCAGAATCCACAAAGAAATTAATTACAATAAAATAAAGGAGAAATTCCTTTATTTTTTTATGTTTTTATAATATTATATAAACGGTGATTGATGTGCTTAACTTTATTGATTCAAAACTAGAAGATTTTGAATATATACTCAACCAAAAATTATCAAAAAATGACAATCGTAAAGAATTAGAAACGCTAATTGGTAATTATTTAGATAAATATAAAATTGTTATGTTAGATGATAAACGTATAGGCTATTATCTCGTACATAATTTTGAAGATGGGACTTTAATAGATGATATATTTATTGATGATGAATATAAAGACGAAGAATATGAAAGAATAATAATTGAGCAAATAGTGTGTAATAATAATAAAGTTACCGCATATGTTGACAATGATAACGAAAGAATGATCTCTTTATATAAAAAAGCAAGTTTTACCGAAGAAAAAGATGATAATGATAGAGTTCATCTTGTATATAAAGCAAAAAATAGAGCAAAACAAATAATGACTATACTTGCTAAAATATCATATGGGTTTATTGATAAGGATAACGGTATTCACAAAACTTTAAAAGATGATATTGAGAATCTATACAAACTACAATCTCCAGACGAATTAATGGAGTCTAAAGTTGGCATTTGTTGGGATCAAGTTGAATTAGAAAGAGATTTATTTTCAGCGTCTGGATATTCATGTAATTCTTTTGTAATCGTATATATGGATGAAAAAAGATTTAAAAATCATACATTCTTAATATACCAAGATAGGGGATTATACTATTGGTTTGAACATGCTTGGGAAAAGATGAAAGGCATTTATGTTTTTAAAACCCCAGAAGAAGCATTAGAAAAAGTAAAAGAAGAATTCATAAAAGAAGAATTACATAATGATTGTGAAGAGGAAGTATTACATTTCTTTACATACCAGAAGCCAAAATTTGGTATAGGCTGTAATGAGTTTATACAACATATGTTATCTTCAGATGAGATAAAATAATTGTTAATTGAATAAAAATATTATAAAATAATTTTAGAAAAAGGTGATATTTATGGGAAAAATATATGATATGGCGCTTAAACAAAAAAATAAGTTTCCGGGAACAATTTGTTGGAGACTTGCAAAACATTGTGCAGTTGCAGAAAAACACCTAAATCCTGATGAAATACCAATTTATGTTTTTAGTGGCCAAAAAAATGATGATTGGAAAAATTTCTTTGATAGTTGTGTTGTAGTTGTTACTAACAAAAGATTACTAGTTGCTCAAAAAAATGTTTTTCCAGGATATAGTTTTAGTTCTATAACACCAGACTTATATAATGATTTACAAGTTTATACAAGTATATTTTGGGGTAAAGTAGTGGTAGATACTGTTAAGGAAGTAATAACAATATCTAACCTTTCTAAATCAGCTTTGCCAGAAATTGAAACAAATATAACAGAGTTTATGATGGAAGCAAAACAAAAATATCAGAAACGTGATGATAAGAAAAAGGATGAATAAGTGTACTATACACTTATTTTTTTTTGTGATAAAATTAATTATAGTAAGGTGGTACTAAGATGATACTGAGAAAACCATATGCGTTTTTGATAAAGCATTTTAAAATAATACATGTTGTATTACTTCTTTTAAATGCAATAGTTATTTATCAAGTAACGGCATTAGTATCATTTATCAACTTATATATACAAAATGGTTATTCTACATCAGCAGATATACCAACAATCTCTATTGAATTTTTTATACCAGTTATTGGTATTTATATAATTACAATTTTAATAATCTCATTATTTAAAAACAAGCAAAAACCAACGACAGACTATGCATTAACGCTATTGTATTATACTGTTTTAACAATAATGTGTATTTTATCAAAAACTGTATTTACTCAGTTAGTTGAAAACACGGTTAATATAACAACTGCAAGAATATATCACGATGTGGCAATAATAGTATTTATACCTCAATTTTTATGTTCAATACTATATTTAATTAGAGCTCTTGGATTAAATGTAAGACAATATCAATTTGAAAAAGATATAAGAGAATTAGCTCAAGATAGTGACAATGAGGAAATTGAAGTATCAATTAATTTTGATACGTATAAGCAAAAAAGAAATATAAGAAGAGTTCTATACGAATTATGGTACTATTACAAAGAAAACAAATTATTTATATCTGTAATATTATTAGCGGCATTAGGAGGGTTTATCTTCTATCTAACAGGTTTAAATAAATCATTTATTACAAATTATAAACAAACAGACACAGTGATATATAGAAATAAAGGAATTGTCTTTAATTTTGAACAGCCAGTAATCACAGATGTAGATTGTGGAGGAAACATAATTAAAGATGATAAAAGTTATGTAGTATTAGAAGTATATATAAAAGAAACTTCAAACATTGCAAAAAACTTTAAATTCTCAGAACTAAAATTATTTGATAAAACAGATTATACATATATTAATCCATCAAAAGACATAAGTTCTAAATTCCTGGATTTTGGTAAACCTTTTACAAATTATTTATATCAAAAACCACCTGAAAACGGAACCAGTATGATGATAGATAAGGATACAGGAAGATCATTTATATTAGCATATGAAATTGATAAAGACAGCGTTAAACATAATTTTGAAGCAAGAATTCAACAAGGATATGAAATATATCGTGGAATATATTATCCTAAAGCAATTGTTGTTGATTTAGATCCGCTTATATTATCTGCAACAACATCAATTTCGTCTCAAGATATGTCAACAAATCCGGTAATAGACCTATCGCCAACAATATTAAAAAATTCAAAGATAGAAATAAAGGGTTATGAAATAAAAGATGCAATAGATTATAAATTTTGTAAAATAGATTCACAAACTGGAGAAAAAAATTGCGAATTAATGGATGAAGTAACAAATACTGAATTCTATAGTACAGAAACACTAATGAAACTAAATGGAAAAATAACTATTGATCCAAAGAGTCCATTTGGTAAAGCTAATAATACTGCAAAAACATTTATTAATAGTTTCATGACTATTGAATATGAAGTCGGCGGACAAAAGTATACAACAAAACTAAAAGATTACACACCTGATAATCTTACGGGATCATATGTTGTTAGGGTACCTAAAAGGATTAAGAATGCTACTTCAATAAAAATAATTACAACAATAAGATTCCAAAAATATGAATTAACATTATTATCAACTAAAGAAAAAAAGAAGTAATTTATTGACACTAATGTGAAATTATAATAAAATAAAAGTGTTCTAAAAAAGAACACTTATTATTTTGGAACCGTAGCCAAGTGGCTAAGGCGTGGGTCTGCAACACCCTGATCGTCGGTTCAAATCCGACCGGTTCCTCCAAATAAAAAATATCGAATTTAATAATTCGATTTTTTTATGTCACAAAATAATTATCTTACATCGCAATTATATTCAACTTTTTTTACAAAGTGATTAGATAAAGACTTTATTACTTTAGAAGTATATTGCTTTTTATTTCTTATTAATATATTATCAAATTTCATTCCATCATCAGTAGTAACTTCGGTTATTGTTTTAATATAATTATCTAATATATTATATCATTTTATTAATAATTTTTAAAAAAATGAAAATATACATTGTAAAGTCTATAAGCGTTATTGTTATTAAAAAACAATTAGGTTATAATAAAAGATAGTAGAGGGGCACTAATATGAGTGATTCTAGTTTGAAAAAAACACTTCATATTGTTTTTAAGTATGTGTCGAACATATTAAGTTGGACACTTTTTGTCGTGCTATCATTATGCTGTGCCTTTTTAATCTATTATTTTATTGCAATGAACATTTATGCAAGAAAAGGCCCTGGCTATGAGCCTGAAATAGCAATTTATACAATTATTTCTGGAAGTATGGAACCGGAAATCAAAGTATATGACATGATTGTTGATAAAAAGGTAAGGAAACCAGAAGACTTGAAGGTTGGAGATGTTGTTTCATATAATTCTACTAAACTAAAACCGGGAGAAAAAATATCGGTTACGCACAAAATAATTGCGATTCAAGAAATAAATGGTGAATATGTGTTCACAACAAAGGGAATTAATAACCCCACAAAGGATGAATACCCAGTTTATTTTGAAGATATAACCGGAAAAGTAATATTTAAAATACCTCAATTGGGAAAAGTTCAATTTTTATTAGCAAGCAAAATGGGATACCTAATTTGCATCCTGATACCAGCAATAATAATTATTTTAAAAAATACCGTTAAATTAATTAGACTATTAAAACTAGAAGAAAGATTCCCTAATAATATTTTATTTATGCCAATAAAGCCACCTCAAAAACTATTAACATTAAAAGGCTACGAAAAACCATTTGAAAAAATTGAAATTAAAAAGCAAAATATAGAGGAACCAGTTGAAATTAAAGAGGAAAAAACTCTTGAGGAAATATACGAAGAATTAAAAAAATTAAGTAATAAAAACAAATTGTAAAAAATAAATGAATATGATATATTTATTATAGGAAAAAAGGGCGTGATACCATGAAGGATAAAATAATTTTACTTCTTGACGAACTAGTAACAATGAGTAGTTCAAAATATACAGAAGAGAGCATTGTATTAGAACTAGATAGAATTGGAAAGAAAATAAATAAAGGACATATTAGTATCAAAAAATTAAAAGAATCTATGCAAGACTCTCGTTATTTTGATGCTTCTTCACAAATGATAGACAAGAATATTGAAATAAGTCTAGTTAAGAAAATAAATAGAATAAAAAAAGATCTTGTTGAATTAAAAGATGAAATAGATAAAAAGAAAGAAGAAGAAAAGAAGAATAATGAGTTGTGTGAAGAAATAGAAAAAGAAATCACAACGTTAAATAATCTTATAAATACATTAGGAAGCAAGAAAACAACAACTGAAGAAACAAAGAAACTATATGAAGAGTTGTTAGTTGACTATGAAAAGAAAAAAGATGAAAAAGAGCAAGAATTAGTTGAGGCTCGCAAGACTCAAGAAGAAATTGCTCAAAAACTAAATGAGTTATCACAAGCTCGTGAAGAACTAGAAGCAAAAGAAAAAAGTGAATCAGAAAGATTATCCGATATAAGAAAGGAATTATCTGATGATAATAACTATTATGATAATGCATCTAAAGCCGAAGACGAAGAATTATATAAAGAACTAGAAAGTGATTTAGCTCATTTAGAAGCTGAAAAGAAAGAATTACTATCAAATCCAGCAAATATATCTAATGATGTTAAAAAAATGTTGGATAGTGCTCCAAAAGAAAAAATACTTGATAAAATTGATGAGTTAATAGAGGCAGTAAAACAAACGCCATATATTAATGAAACAAGTAAAGATGCATTAGATAAAGAAGAAATTAAAATACGTTCAGAAATTGTTAATGCAACAAAAGTTCCAGAGCCTCTAGCGGATGTCGAGGAAATAGATTGCATTGGTAGTAGAACTCAATTGTTAAATATGTTAAGTAAGTTCTATACTACACAAAAACAAAGACTTGATGAAATTATTAAATATATCGATAGTAATGCAGTTAATAATATTAAACGTGAAATTGAAAATTCTGAAAAAGCAAAAGCTGATTTATCGGATAAGTTAGCAAAACTTGAAGAAGAACTTGGAGATTCTCAAGATATTGAATTATTAGCAAACAAATCAATTCTTGAAAAAGAAATATCAATAACTGAAAAGATTATTAAGAAGAATTATGAAGATCTTGAATTCTTACTAAGCCTATCAGTTGATTTAGATAAAAATATAGTTGAAGTATTATCAAATAAAGTAAGAGAAAATAAGACAGAAATTATCAAACTTGAAAAAGAAAATAGTTACAAACAAAAAGTAACAAACATTAAAACAAAAAATGAAGAAGATAAAGAAGTTGCTAGATTAAAAGAAAAACTAGAACAAGTTAGAAGAAGAAAAGAGTTTGATAAGACTCCAGATGAAATATCTGAAGAAATTAAAACATTGCTTGATAAATTAGAAGTTGAAAGAACATCTCAAAAAGCTTCTGTAGAAGAAAAAATAGAAGAATCTAAGGAAGAAGATATTGAGGAAATAGAAATTAGTTCTGAAGAAGAAGTTCCTGTAGAAGAAACAGATGATCTTGAATCTGCAGCACCTGAGGAACCTGAAAAAGTAAAAGAAGAAGAAATCACAGTTGAAGATCAAACTGAAGAATTAGATGAAGAAGAAAAACTAGGAGATACAATTGTTCTTAATGATTTAGTTGATGAAGTAAATAAAGCTGAAGAAGCAGAACCAATTGAAGAATCAACTCCAGTCGAAGAACCAATTCCGGTTGAAGAACCAGTTTCAGTAGAAGAACCGGTTCCAGTAGAAGAACCAGTTCCAGTTGAAGAACCAGTTCCAGTTGAAGAACCAATTCCGGTTGAAGAACCAGTTCCAGTTGAAGAACCAGTTCCATTCGAAGAACCAGCACAAGCAGATGAATCAGCTGCTGAAAGCGAACCAGAAGAAAAAATAAGAATTGTTAGAATTATTCCTATAAAAGGTGCTAAAAAAAATAATGAAGCGCCATCAGGAGGTAACTAATGAACATTAAAGAGAATGAAATAATCGTATTAGAAAATAGTCAAAGATACGTTATATTAAATTCAATTGAGCATGATGGTACATTATACTTTCTTGCTATGGGTATTACAGAAATGAATGACGTCATTCCTAATGATGTAATTTTCTTGAAAACTGTTATTGAAAATAGATATTTATATGCTATTAAAATAAAAGATCAAAAATTAATTTCTGAATTAACAACTAAGATAAAAAGATAAGTGAAAAACTTATCTTTTTGTTTTTGACAAATAGTACCCATTGTGATATTCTATATTCGTAATTTGTCTAGGACCTAGTACCAGTATTTTTATAAAAACTAATTTAGAGAACTAATATAAATGGTGAAATTATTAGTAGTAAATTTATAAAAAGAAATTCAGCTAGTGAGACATAATCGGATAAACCCGTTAAAGTTTAAAGAGTATGAATATCATAAATTAAGGTGGTACCGCGGCAAAAGTCGTCCTTATCTTAGTTTATGATTTTTTTTATAGGAGGATAAAGATGGAAGAAAAAATTAGTAAAATTAAGGAAGAATTATTGAGTAGTTTAAAAACTGCAACAAAAGAAGCTGACATTTTAAACATCAAAAGTAAATTTTTAGGAAAAACAAGTGAACTAAATGGTTTATTATCAGACTTAAAAAACATGTCTATTGAAGACAAAAAGAAATATGGAAGTTTATTAAATGTTACTAAGAAAGAGTTTGAAAGTATTATCGAAGAAGCATTGGACAACTTAAATAGCAATGTAAGTTACAACTTTGATGATACATTACCAGCAAATGAAGAAATGGGATCATTACATCCTGTAACAATTGTTGCAAATGATGTTGGAGATATTCTTAGAAGAATGGGTTTCAGCGTTTTATCTGGACCTGAGATGGAAACAGAATATTATAACTTCGAAGCATTAAACGTTCCTAAGAACCATCCAGCAAGAGATATGCAAGATACATACTATTTAGATAACGGAATGTTATTAAGAACTCAAACAAGTGCAATGCAAGTTCATGCGATGGAGAAATTCGGAGCACCACTTAGAATATGTGTCCCAGGTAGAACATTTAGAAATGAAGACTTGGATGCAAGCCATGAAAACACATTCTTCCAATTAGAAGGTATGGTAATAGATAAGAATATATCAATAGGTAACTTAATATTTACTATGCAAACTATTTTAAAAGAAATATTTAAGAAGGAAGTTAAAGTAAGATTAAGACCTGGATTCTTCCCATTTACTGAACCAAGTTTTGAATTGGACTGTTCATGTATGATTTGCGATGGAAAAGGATGCCCAACATGTAAACATTCAGGATGGATTGAATTATGTCCATGTGGAATGATACATCCTAATGTATTAAAAGCGGGTGGAATTGATCCTGAAGAATACAATGGTTTTGCATTTGGAATTGGTTTAACAAGATTAGCCATGATGAAATATAAAATCAGTGATATAAGAGTACTAAATTCAGGTGACATTCGTTACCTAGATAATTTTAAAATTAATTAAGGAGGCCAATATGTTAATTTCATGTAATAGATTAAAACATTATGTAACTAATTCAGATAAAATTGATTGGTTAAATATCTGGTCAAAATTCACAATTAGATGCGCAGAAATTGAAGGCGTAAAAGAAGTTGGCAATACTTTTGATGGTGTAGTGGTTGCGGAAATAAAAGAGTGCACAGAACATCCAAATAGTGATCATATGCATATCTTAAAAGTAGATGCAGGTGAAAAAGAATTAACTCAAGTAGTATGCGGAGCACCGAATGTTAGAGTAGGATTAAAAACTGCTTTTGTAAAAGTTGGTGGACACATAGATGGTTATGAAATAACAGCAAGACCACTAAGAGGCGTAGACTCTTTTGGTATGTGCTGTAGTGGTAAGGAATTACAAATAAGTGATAATCACGAGGGAATTCTTGAATTACCAAACGAATGGAAAAATGGTACTGATATTAAAGAATTGCTTCCTATTGAAGACATAATTGTAGAAATTGATAACAAATCATTAACAAATAGACCTGACCTTTGGGGGCATTATGGAATAGCAAGAGAGATTGCTGCTTTAACAGGCAATGAATTAATTCCGTTAGACGTTGAAGAAGTAAAAAATGATAAAGAAGACTTATCAATTGTTATTAAGGATGCTGATCTTTGCAGAAGATATTGTGGTCTAAAAATAGAAAATATTACTAACAATACAACTCCATTTGAAATGCAAATATTCTTATACTATGTTGGTATGAGATCAATCTCTCTATTAGTAGACTTAACTAATTTCTTAATGTTAGAACTAGGTCAACCAATGCATGCATTTGATGCCAGAGTGGTTAAAAATATTGAAGTTGGTGTAGCAAAAGACGGTGACACTTATACAACATTAGATGGAGTAGAAAGAAAACTAACAAGCAATGACTTAATGATTAAAAATGGAGACCAATACTTTTGTATTGCGGGTGTTATGGGTGGATTAGATAGTGAAATCCTGCCTGATACAACATCAGTATTCTTAGAAAGTGCAAACTTTGATGCTGGATCAATTAGAAAAACAGCAGTTGCATTAGGTCTAAGAACTGAAGCATCAGCTAGATATGAAAAATCATTAGATCCTAATATGACAATTATTGCTCTAAAGAGATTAGTTTATCTATTAAGATGCGAGAACCCAGATATGAAAATAGTATCTAATTTAACAGATGTATATCCAAATAAATTAGAGGAATGTGAAATAGAATTAACTAAACAAAAGTTAGCTGTATATATGGGTAAAGAACTAGAAGATAAAGAAGTAGAAAAGATACTTGAATCGCTTGGATTTGGTGTTAAAACTACTGCTAAATCATATAAAGTAACTGTACCTACATTTAGACATAGTAAAGATATAAATATACCTGAGGATTTAATCGAAGAAATTGCAAGAATGCATGGATTCGAAAACATTGAGGAAACATCATTAAACTTAAGTTTATATTCTAAAGAAGTAGAAAATATATTCACTCAAGAATACCAAGTTAAGAGTTTACTAGCTACTAAATATAACCTACATGAAGTTCATAGTTATGTTTGGTATGATACTGAAATGTTAAAGGCTGTAGGTATTGAAAAAGATGGTGTTAAATTAATAGGTAAAACAGAGAACAATGTCTTAAGAGATGACTTAAGTTTCTCATTATTAAACATTGTTAATGCTAACTTCAAAAATATGAATAAATTTGGTTTATTTGAAATAGGAACCACTATTGAAAATAAGACTGAAAATCATAGACATTTATCTATCTTGTTATGTGACGAAGATAAAAATGTTGAGGAAAACTATAACTTAGCAAAAAGCATAGTTGCTGTATTATTCAAACAATTAAAGAATTTTGATATTAAATTAGAAACTACTGAAACAGGTAAAGAATATTATGAAAGACTATATTGCAAAAATATAATTGCAAATGATAAAAAATATGGTGAAATTAACATCTTTACTAACAAGATAATTACTAAATTATCAAAGAAGAAAATTGTTATTTCAATTGAAATAGATTTCGACTTATGGGTAGAATTAAATAAAGAAACGATCCTAGAAAAAGAAGTAAGTAAATATCCAACAGTAAACTTAGATTACACAATTATCTTAAATAAAGATCAAAAATATGAAGA
>JAEEGG010023247.1_pt1 | contig 12120 bp, 9 predicted proteins | sample 9134161 | NCBI WGS metagenome assembly JAEEGG01 (sample SAMN16246543, study PRJNA631951) | gut metagenome | biome: gut microbiome; feature: rumen; material: CR-attached | host: Bos | place: Iran: Karaj | collected 2018-10 | reverse complement strand
AGTATTTGAACATACCAGCGAATGTCGTCACGTTCGCCGTATTGAAGTTGCTGACATCCAAACTGGCTAAATTCTTGCACTCTGAAAACATAGACCGCATGTTTACGGACTGGCTTGTATTGAAATGGCTTACATCCAGACTGGACAGTTTACGACAATGTTCAAACATGCTATTGAAATACTTCACGTTCTCCGTGTTGAAGCTGCTTATATTCAATTTTGTCAAACTGCTGCAACCTAAAAACATCTGCTTCATTGTGGTCACCTTGGAAGTATTAAAACCGCTTAGGTCAATATTCGTCAGACCACTGCACCCGCTGAACAGCTCGGCCATATTCGTCACCTCGCTGGTGTTGATGTCATTAAGAGCTGTAGGCAGGTTAATCAGTTTACTCATTCCCCTAAACCAAGCAAACATGGTAGTAGGTTTAACGTTCTGAGTAAAGGCCGTGCGAATATCTATGTAATTGATTTCCTCGGCGTGTTCAAGCCACCCGGGCTCGTTGTCTCCGGAGTTCAAAGGATAGTGCGTCACACCGGGGTCAAGATGTCCGTTGAAATTGTTGTCATAAAGGAAAGAAAGCGCGCTCCGTCCATTACCATCATTTAGCACAAACGACACATAGGCGGTCTGTGCACTCATCGTCTGCCAGCCATACAGGATGCAGAGCAGCATCAATAATAGCGTTCTTTTCATTGTTGTATCGGTTTTGGGTGATTAGTTCATTATAACTGCCACAAAGTTATATAAAAATCTTTGTTTCCTTCATTTTTATGCACATAATTTCAAAAAAAAGCGCAACATTTCCGTCTTTCCAACTGTTTCAGACTGGATAAAGCCGGCGAAAGAAGGGAAAAAGCAGCCCTGCGAAAGTGGGGTGGCCAACGTAGCCCCGGCAGGGCGAATTTGTCAAAATTTTTTGCACTTTTTCGGGCCTTTCATAAGCCATTGATTATCATCGAGGTTTGAAAAGGCCAAAACAAGGCGGCGTTTCGGCGCGACAAAACGGCGCCTCGGCGAAACAAAACGCCGCCTTTGCGAGCCGAAATCAGACCACGGTCTGCGGTTTGTCAAGATTTTTTGTAAAAAGCGTCGGTGCCCCGGCATAAATCACGACAGAGGGAAAAAAGTATATAGTATCTGTCGCGACTAAGGTTGTTTTGGAAAAAATATTGTACATTTGCAACGTATTTCGATAATTACGTAATGATAGACATTCTGATAATAGCGATACTGGTTGGCTTCAACGCGTTTTTCTCCATGGCCGAAGTCGCTCTCATCTCGGCGCGCAAGAGCCGTCTGCAAGTGGAAGCGAAGCATGGCAGCCGCCTGGCAGAAATGGCCTTGAGGCTGATGGCCGACACCGACAAATTCCTCTCCACGGCACAGATAGGCATCACAGTGGTGTCTATTCTGACGGGTATTTACACCGGTGCGGAGATGTCGGACGGACTAGCACAGTGGCTCACCACGGTGGGCGTACCCGCCGGGAGCGCGCCGTTCGTGGCCAAGACGGTAATCCTGATACTTGCCACTTACCTGCAATGTGAGTTGGGCGAACTGTTCCCCAAGCGCATCGGCATTGACCTGGCTGACACTATGGCCAAACTGTGCACCCCGCCCATGCTGTTTTTTGCCGCCCTGACGAGACCGCTGAGCTGGCTGATGACAGTAAACACCAACGCCCTGGTACACCTGTTCCACCTGCACAAGGAAGACCAGCGCGTGACGGGAGAGGAAATCAAAAGCGTCATCGAAGAAGGCGCCCAGACGGGCGGCGTGGCCGAAGTGGAGCAGGACATCATGGAGCGCGCCATGGTGATGAGCGACCAGACGGTGGAACAGCTCATGACACACCGCACGGAAATGGTGACCCTGCGGCTGGGCATGACCTCAGCCGCCGTGGAACAGGTGATTCACGAGACGCCTTTCGGCAATTATCCCGTAATGGCCGACGACGACATCGACAGCGTGTGCGGCTACGTGAGACTGAAGGACCTGGTGATGCAACTGGGCAAACCGGCCTTTGACCTGAAGGCCAGCCTGCAAAAGCCCATCTACTTCCCTGAAAACATGACGGTGTACCGTGCCCTGGAACACCTGAAGAAATACGGCTCTAATTTCGGCTTCGTCTGCGACGAGCTCGGCGCCCTGCAGGGCATCATCACGTTCCGCGACATCTTCGAAGGACTGGTGGGCACCATCCCCGAGAAGACGGAAACGCCCGACATCATCCAGCGGCGCGACGGCAAAAGCTGGGTGGTGAGCGGACAGTGCCAGTTCTACGATTTCGTGGCCTACTTTGACGAGGAGGACCTCTACGACTCCGACTTCAACACCTTGGCCGGACTCATACTGGTGTTGCTCGACCGCATCCCCGCCGTGGGCGACGAATGCACGTGGAAAACGTTCCACATGCGCGTCATCGGCATGGACGGCAACCGCATTGACAAGGTACTCGTGACACGCACGACACAGGACGAGGAAACGGACGGCTGAAAAGGCCTGTCGTTGTCATAAAATTTTACCCAAAACCCATAGTTTTTACAACCCGCTGGTTTTCACCGGGCGTCAGATTTACCAAAACAGAAGCGGCGTCTCAAAATTTTGAGACGCCGCTTCTGCAACCCAAAACGCCGCCTTTGACAGCCGAAATCTCGCCTCTGCGGGTGAAATATGAAGCTTTCCGAATTCTTTACCGCCTTTCTTCTTCTATTTTCTGGTTGCGTATCATGACGCGGCAGGCCACGTAAGCCATGGTAAAGTAGGCACAGCAAAGAATCCATAGCGCCCACCATTCACGGGTGATTTCGTTCAGGGTGGCTCCCATGACACTGAGACGCACGAAGCCGTTGATGCCGAACGTGGAGGGGAAAAGCCATGACACGCCTTGCCAAAACGGCGGCACGGCAGCTCCCGGCCACGATATGCCGGAGATGAACAGCAAGGGCACTGAAGTGCATACAAAAATGAGGATGGACATTTCACGGTTGCGGCTCAACACGGACAGCGCTTGGGCAAAGAGGATGCACGCCAAAACGTACGGACACAGGAAGAGTACGAGGTCGAGGGGACGGGCTATCTGAATGAGATTGAACAGCCGGGGGATAACACACACCGTAAACGCCGTGGTCAGTATGTAGACAAAGAAATAAGCCAACGAACGACCCATGATGATATGGGAGGTGCGTCGGTTGCGGCGGCTCGTAGCCACCAGTTCACTGTACTCACCGCCAGTCTCGGCTGCGGTGCCGTCGGCCATACCGATGCCCAACAACAGCGTCTGCTGAATGACAAGCATCAGGACGGCAGGGATGAGGAAGGTGGCAAAGCCCTGCTGCGGATTAAAGAGTGCCACTTCCTCGTTTTTCACGGGATAAGCGGCAAGCGAAGCCTCGGCATCGGTGCTCACGGCCGCACGCTCAATCTTGATGTGCTTGTTCATCTCGAGAGAAACCTCAGTGGCCCCCACAAGAATGCCCTTATAGTAGAGCATACCGCTCATGTCGCCGAAAAAACCGATGAAAGCCTGCCGGCCCGTGACGATGTTGTCGGAGAAGTCTGAGGGGATTTCCAGGAAACCATAGATTCGCTGCTCTTTGATTTGCTGACGAGCGTCGGCCACGTCGCGCGACAGACCGACGACACTCACCCATTGCGACGCATCGAGCCGGCGGATAAATTCGCGCGACAGACTGCTGCGGCTGTTGTCGATGACCGTAACGGGAACTTCACGCGTCAGCTCCGTGGTATAGATGTATGAATAGAGCAAGGGGTAGAAAATAGGTACAATGAGACAGAACAGGAAAACACCGTGGTCACGCAAGATGATCTTCATCTCAAGGGACCAGATGCGCAACAAGTCCTTTACGCTCTGCTTGAAACTGTATTTCTCCTTGTTTGTCATGGCACGTAGTACGAATGGATGATGTTGCGTTTCAACCTTATCATCAGCAGGAAGGGCACAAGCATGAAGACAAAGAGCGCGGCATAACTCTCAAAGGAATACACCATGCTGTTGCCGTCGAGCGTCTGGCTGGCATAAATGAGATAGTAATGGCGCAGGGGGAACAGATTGGTCAATGCCTGCACCGGCCCGTTCATGGCCATCTTCGGAAATGAGAAACCACTTACCGAGAAGGCCAGCACGCCCCAAAGACAACATAAACTCAAGGCCATGCGCAACGTTGGGATGAGCGAGAAGAAGATGAGTCCCAGCGCCTGGGCCGACAACACCATGCACAACGTCAGGAAGGCCGTGGGCAACAACCCGCCGTTGCAGGGATAGTGGAGCACACCGTAGAGACAGAAAGCACAGAACAGACCGATGATGGTAAAGGCCAGCGTGTAAGGCAACAGTTTGGCCGTCAGTCCAAGCATAATGGAATGGTTGCTGCGCTCCAGCCAGTAACGCGCCGTGTTATACTTCACCTCACTGCCAACGGCATAAACTGTCATCAAGGAGATGAGCAACATCAGCAAACCGGGAATCAGTGTATTTGTAAGATATATGGAATAGTTAAGCGAAGGATTGAACGTGGCGTGCGACTCAATGACGATTGGTTGCAGCTGGGCCATCATCACATCTTCGGGTACTCCCTTTGCCCTCAGTTGGCTCCGTGTGGCTGCAGCCGAAACGAGTTCCGTCAATCGTTTCATGTCCTTGAACGTCAACGAACCGGGCACCATCATGGCATAGTTCGTATAGTATGTCAACGTGGGTTGGCGGAAAGACTGGACATCGTGCGAGAAGTTGGCAGGGATAAACAAAAAGGAGTAAATGTCGCCCCGCTGCACCGCCAGCCGGGCTTCGGTGAAATTGCCGTAAACAGCCTCCACCCGACTCTGGTCCATCGCGTCGAACGTACGGATAACGTTGCGCGACAAGGCCGATCTGTCCTGGTCCACCACGCCGACAGGCAAATCGTGAGGCAAGCCCTCGTCCATCAGCGAGGTGAAGAAAAACAATGAGAAGAGTGGCGCCACGATGATACAATAGAAGTATATCGGACGTGACGTCATACGGTGACATTCACGCAAGAACACCTCCCAAAAACTCTTGATGGAACTGTAGGGGTTTCTCATTGTGCCCTATTGCCAAGAATTCTCCACTCTCAACTCACAACTCTCAATTCTTAAGCACCACCGTCATGCCGGGACGAAGGCCGTCGACCGGTTGTACAGGGCGGGCTTTCACTTCAAAGGTCTTCAAGTCGAACTGACCGGTCGATTTCGTAGCCTTCCAAACGGCATACGAACCTTGGTCCTTAAGATAATAGACCTTCAGTTTCACGGTTTTGTCTTCAAGCGCAGGGATGAAAGCCTCCACTTCGGCACCCATCTTGAGACCCTTGAGAAGATCTTCGCGCACATTGAACGTCACCCACAGGTCATCCATCATGGAAACATTCATAATCGGTGCGCCGGTACCCACCAGTTCACCCACTTTCGGGAAGATTTCACTCACTTCGCCGTCGGCACTCGCTGTCAGCACCGTTTCTTTCATATAGCTGCTCACTTCGCTCACGGCACCTCTGGCACGAGCCACCTGAGCCTCAGCCGCCAGTTTGTCTTCACGCTGGGCTCCGTTCACGGCCATTTGATACTGCGACTTGGCTGCTTTCTCCGTAGCGACGGCGGCATCACGCTGAGCCGTGGCTTCGTCCAGCTTCTGCGCCGGCACCACGCCTTCGTCATGCAAGTTTTTGATGCGCTGATAAGTTTTCTCGGCAATGGCCACGCCGGCCTGAGCTGTTTTCCACATCTCCAGCGCGCCCTGTATCTGTTCCTGGCGTGTTCCCTTGCGAGCCTTGTCGCTCAACGCCTGAGCAGCCTGTTCGGCCGACTGTGCCTGGGTCATTTTGGCCGTCACTTCCGGGGCATCCAGTCGCGCCAGCATGTCGCCGGTCTTCACCTTTTGGCCTTCCTCAACATACACGGACAACACACGGCCAGGCACTTTCGACGAAACGCGGTATTCGTTCACCTCGACTTGTCCCTGGATGGTTTCGGTTTCGCGGCCCAATGTGAAGTAACCGATGAGTCCTACTATCACAACCACTAAAATGATGAAAATAATCGGGCGCAGGATGAGCGCCAGTTCAGACTTATTCTTTGCCATAATTGTTATTTTTTGCTTCGCTAATTCTTAATTGTCCACTTTCCCCATCACCTTATTCAGGTAGATTTCCGTCATCTTCACGTCAATCTCGGCATCCACGCGTTCCGACCGTGCCTGCAGCCAGGCCGTCTGAGCCTCCAGCAGGTCAGCAGTAGCAATGACGCCTTCGTGGAAGCCCACGTCGGCATAGTGAAGATTCTCGTTGGCTTTCTCTTCGTTCTTCTGCGTCATCAGCAGTTTCTTCTGCGCTTCGTTCACCTTGAACTGCGCCTGATTGAGTTGCAGGTTTATTTTTTCCTTGGCCTCGTCATACAGGTAGCGTTGGCTCCGGGCCAGCGACTTGGCGGCACGCACACGGTAACGTCCCTCGCCCCACGTCCACAAGGGAACGTGCAGGGCCACACCGATGCTCAGGTTGCCTCCGAACTTGTTTTGGAAGCCGTTGTACACGTTAGGATTGGTCAGAGTGTAGGCACCGAAGGCTGACAGCGCCGGAAGATAGAGACTGCGCACCACCTTCACGTTCTCATCGGCTATTTTCACAGCCTGTTCCAGCATTTCCAGGTCCTTGCGGGCACTGAACGCCTGCGCCGTGTCGGCCTGCGTTTCACAAAGGGTAGTTTCCACGTGTTCCGCGCCTTCGTCGGCCAGTGTCAGGGGCTCCGTCAGATCCAGTCCGCAGATTTGGCACAGCAGCATGCGGCTCAGGCTCAATCCGTCCTCCACTTTCGTCAGTGTCATTTCCGCTTCGTTCAGTTTCACGCGCACCGTCAGCGTCGAAGCCTTTGTGGCCACGCCCTCGCGCAACATCTTCTGCACATCACCGTCCAGTTTCTGCAACAGTTGCACGTAGCTCTCGGCCAAACGCCGTTTCTGCGCCAGCGACACCACCTGCCAGTAGGCCTGGTCCACTGAATAAATGACGTCCTGCGTCGCCTGGTCATACTCGGCGCCGAGCAACTGGCGCGTATAGCCGGCGATACGGTCCAGAGCCTTGATGCGACCGCCCATATAGAGAGGTTGGGTCAGCAGCAGCGAGCCCGCATAAATATTATAAGTACTCGTGCGAAAAGCATCCACCACACCTTGTCCCGCGGTACCGATAGCCTGCACCAGCGGCGTACCCAAGCTGCCCAGCAGTTGCGCCATCTCGGGCGACTGTTGGGCCATTTGCTGCGCCAAAGCCTGCAGTTTGGCTCCAGCTGTCTCTCCGGCCGACTCCAGTGTGGTGCGCGTGTCCTTCGACAGCAGATGCGTCGAACGCGAATTGTGGATATAGGCCGCATCGGCCGACACCTTGGGCAGATAGGCCGTCTTGGCCGCACGCTGCGTGTAGTCGGCCGCGTCCAGACGCGACTGGCCCGAAAGCAACTGGCGGTTGTTACGCAGGGCCAACTGCCGCAGACTGTCCAACTCATACACCCGTTGGCCGCACACGCCTGTAACGGTGGTAAGCAACAACAGTATGGTACTAACAATTGATTTCCTATACATAAAACTAGTTCCATTTAAGCGCCGTGCGCTTTTATTTCACGCGCAAAAATACACTTTTTACACACATTAACCGCCTAATTTCTATTAAAAAAGTCATTTAGGCCCAAAGCCTGCACCTTTTGCGATACTTTGTGCACTTTTTGAGGTTCCAAACGGACCTTTTCGCCCAAATTTGAGGCATCTGCATTCAGAAGTCCCACTTCAAAAGTCTGAGACGCCGTTTCTGATTTTTGAGACGCCGTTTCGTTTCTCTGAACTCACAGAGTTCTCAAACAAGACACATCAACAACAAACCAACTGTATTTTCCCGGCGGCAACGTCGGGGTAAGGACAAAAAACCAGGAAGAGCGCTTCACAGAACCCTTCCTCCCAAATAGTTAACTCAATATGCTTATGAAAAGACTCGTATCTTTCTGTTCCAATGTTCCGCACCGCTCTCCGCGAGGCTCTGAAAAAAGCGTTATGGCAAACCCGTTGCGAACGCATGGCCTAATTGTATCTAAAAATGGAAAGTAGCGCGGCGACTCACGTCGGCAGTCAGGCGGGCGTCGTCTCCACTCGAAACGGGTTCCTCGCGTCTGACAATGCAAAAGTACGCCAACTGTGAAATTCCAGAAAGCATTAACTTAAAATTTCCGCGAAATCTAAGGTTATTTTACCTATTTCAGATTTTTAGTTACGAATTTCACAACTATAATCATTTTGAAGCCCCTCCACATACCTATAAAGCTGCCGGTAGAAAGCATGACGCGTGAGCGTGGTGGCGTCACCGAGGATAATCAGCTGGAAACGGGCGCGCGTCATGGCCACATTCATGCGGCGGAGGTCGCTGAGGAACCCTATCTGGCCCTCGTCGTTGGAACGGACCAGACTGATGATGATGACATCGCGCTCCTGCCCCTGGAAACCGTCGACCGTGTTCACCGTGATGAGCTGGCGCATGGGGCGCAGCGCCTTTTCTTGCCGGATAAGTTGGCGCAAGCGCTGCACCTGGGCTTTGTAGGGCGAGATAACTCCCACATCGATACCCTCCTCCACAATGTGCTGCATGCCGGTGCGCTCCACCAGCCCGAGAAGTGTCTGGAGCGTGAGCCGGGCTTCCGTCTCGTTGATGCGGCCGTAAGTGTCACCCACGAAACGTTCGTGAGCGTCCATGCCGGAAGTGTCTATCCATTGCAACGGACGTTGCAGGTCGAGGATACTCGCCCTCTGGCGCACGCCGGGAGCGGCATGGACACGGCCACCGTAGAACCATTGCGACGAAAAGTGCATCAGCGTTTCGTTCATGCGGTATTGCGTTTCGAGCAACGTGACCGCCTGGGGCTTTTGCTCCACGATGGTCTCCATGAGAGTCTTCGCCAAGCCCTGACGCTCCGCTTCCACACACTTGATGGTGGGCGGCAACTGCTGGTGGTCGCCGGCCAGGATGACACGGTCGGCCTTGCAGATAGCAATCCAGCAGGCGGCCTCCAAAGCCTGCGCCGCCTCGTCGATGAAAAGCGTATGGTAGTGCTCCCCGTAGAGCAAAGGGTTGCCGGCACCGGCCAAGGTACAGGCAACGACGCGCACACTGGCGAACAGAGCCTCGCGGATGCGCATTTCTAGCTCGTTGGCCCGCTCACGCAGACGGCTGATTTTTTGATGGAAGTTCTCGCCGCGGCGGGCATTCTTGTTGTCGTAAAGTTGGCGTATCGTGCGGCGTACGGCCCAAAGGTCGGGATAGTCGGGATGGTTCTCGAACTGGCGTTCATAGGTGAACGAGAGCATTTTGTCGTTCACACGGGTGGGATTGCCTATCCTCAGCACGGGGATACCGCGGTCCACCAGTTGCTCACTGATCCAATCGACGGCCATGTTGCTCTGTGCGCACACCAACACCTGGCTCTCGCGGCGCAGCACCTCGTAGATGGCTTCGACGAGCGTCGTTGTCTTGCCTGTGCCCGGCGGCCCGTGGACCACGGCCACTTCCTTGGCGCGGAGGATTTCGTTGACAGCGCTTTCCTGCGTCGTGTTGAGCCACGGCAGGGCCACGGGCATGGGCTGAAGCTTGTGCAGGGGCAGCGTGCCGTGGAAAGTGTCGCGCAGCAAGGCCAGACGGTTGTCCTTAGCCTGGATGACGGCATCGAGGGCTTCGAACATCAGCCGGTAGGTCTGTTCGTCGAAATAGAGTTGCACGCCCAGCCGTTCGGCATGTTCGATGGCCGGCAAGGCAGACACGTCGGGCAACGCCACCACCATGCGGCCGTCGTCAACGTAACTGACGGTGCAGAGCGAAGGCAGATAGGTGATTTGGCCGGAGCCGTCCTCGCGAAAGAAGCACACGGGGCGGCCGGGTTCGAAGTTATGGGTGATTTCGTGGTCCTCGGTGCGGTAGATTTCAACGACCAGCCGGTTGAGCGAATTGTAGTAGCTGCGGCCGGTGTTGACCGGAAACCAGCACATGCCGCGCTTTACCTTGCGGCCGATGCCCATGGTCTGCGTCTCGCGGCGGAACTCATCGCGCTCATAGTCGTATTCCATGCGCAGCAGTTCCTTCTGTCGCAGCAGGGTGAGCTTACTCATGGGGATTGGTTGCGTCAGCGCCAGGATGACACGCCGGCCGACACTTGGATGAAAACGTTCTGAAGCAATTTAAAGAAGGCCGAGGCTCCCACGCTATAGTCTCGCTGGACACCATAGCGATAAGGCAAAGGGCCTTCGGGGCGCACCAGGTCCTTGTAGCCGGCCAACGAGAGCGTCACGCGGTCGTTGACTTCGTAATTGAGCGTGCCGCCGATGCCGGCCTGATTATAATGGTAACCGCCCCACTCTATGCCGGTAGTGGTGGCGCCGAGCGTATAGGTAAGCTGCTTGCCCAGCGGCGAGGCATAGACCAGATTGATGTCGCGGCCGAAACCCACGCCCTTGGGGCTGTGATGGCCCAGACCGGTCATGGCGCTGAGCGAAATCTGCGCGTTCAGCCCCTGGTGGACGGGGAAGAAGTCGGCGCCGCCGGTCCACACGTCGGGCCGCACGGCAAAATAGGCCGAGGGACGGAGCCACCGGGAGGTATCGGTGCGCAAGGTGTCGCCCGACTCGCCGCGCACCGGACCGGAGAGCACGGTAAGCAATACCGACAGGAGGAATGCCACGCGTTTCATGCCGGCAAAGTTACGCAGTTCCGCCCATTCAGCAAAGAAAAGCCTATCAATTACATTTAAATGATGCTGATTTTCTTAAAAAGAACGTGTTGCCCCGAGCGGCGGCCACCGCTTTGAAAAACGAAAACGGCGTTAGTCTGGCCTAAATCGGATTTAGCCGTAACGAAAACGGCGTTAGTTTTTCCCATCCGGAAAGTGTCCATTTGAAAGAGAATGTGTAAATTTGCCGGAAAGTAGAAAAAAAGTGTTGGTCATGGAAAAGTTTGCCAATTACATCAGCAAGATTGAAATACAGAGCCTGTGGTCGGGCCACAAGCACGTGGTATGGGAGCTGCGCCCCGACGTGAACATCCTCAGCGGCGTGAACGGCGTGGGCAAATCGACCATCCTGAACCGCATCATCAGCCAGGTGCGCCACCGCACCGACGAGCTGCGCAACGGCGCCCTGCCGGGCGTGCACGTGGAGTTCTCACCGGCCGACGCCACGGGCATCCACTTCGACATCATCCGCAGTTTCGACAGCCAGCTCATCCCCGGCTCCATCCTGTCGAAGATTGGCGACGACGGGGTGCGCTCGGAGCTCGACTGGCGCCTCTACGAACTGCAGCGGCGCTATCTGGACTATCAGGTGAACGTGGGCAACCGCATGATAGCCCTGCTCACCAGCGGCACCCCCAATGCCCAAGCCGAGGCCACCAAGGTGGCGCAGGCCAAGACACAATTCCAAGACTACGTGGACGAACTATTTGCCACCACACAGAAGACCATTGACCGCACAAGCAACGAGCTGCGCTTCACGCAATGGGGCGAACAGCTGTCGCTCTACAAACTGTCGAGCGGCGAGAAACAGCTGCTTGTCATCCTGCTCACCGTGCTGCTGCAGGACAGCCAGCCCTACGTGCTCTTCATGGACGAGCCCGAGGTGAGCCTCCACATAGAGTGGCAGGAGCGGCTCATCAACCTGGTACGTGACATGAACCCGAACGTGCAAATCATTCTGACCACCCACTCGCCCGCCGTCGTCATGAACGGCTGGGCCGACGCCGTGACCGAAGTTTCCGACATCACTCAATAGCGGCACATGGCTAAACGGCTGGTCGACAACCTGACGACAAACTATCTGGAAGCAGCCCAACGGCTCAATTCCAAACATGCCCGCCACAAGATAGTGGCCTTCGTGGAGGGCTACGACGACATTCTGTTCTGGCGCAACCTACTGAGCACCATGGAAAACGACCGCTACTACTTTGAGGTGATGCTACCCTCGCGCACTTCGCTCCAGAAAGGCAAGAAGAGCGCTCTGATGAACACGCTCGGGGCGGGGCTGGGCCAGTACATGATAGCCTGCGTCGATGCCGACTACG
>JAEEGG010023246.1_pt1 | contig 12120 bp, 13 predicted proteins | sample 9134161 | NCBI WGS metagenome assembly JAEEGG01 (sample SAMN16246543, study PRJNA631951) | gut metagenome | biome: gut microbiome; feature: rumen; material: CR-attached | host: Bos | place: Iran: Karaj | collected 2018-10 | reverse complement strand
TTTCGCCCACCTCGGCCCTCGCGCCGACCATATCTATAAGATGTACCAAAGCGAGTTCGGCAAAGCCTTGGACACGAAGAAAGTCAAGAGAATCATACCTTTTATCTATTGAGTCATGGAAAAATCAATCATATTCACCCCTTGCGAAATCGGGCCTATCACCTTGCGAAACAGGGTAATACGATCGGCGGCTTTTGAAAATATGGCATACGGCAACCGCCCTTCCGACGACCTCTACAATTATCATGTGGCAGTGGCGCGAGGCGGTGTAGGCATGACAACTGTGGCCTACGCTGCAGTCAGCCAGTCGGGACTGTCGTTCAACGGCCAACTTTGGATGCGCGAGGAGATTGTGCCCACCTTGAAAAACCTCACCGATGCCGTCCATAGTCATGGCGCGAAGGCTTCCATCCAATTGGGGCATTGCGGCAACATGACGCACCGCTCTACCTGCGGCTGTATGCCTGTCGGGGTTTCGGGAGGTTTTAATTTGTATTCGCCGACCTTCGTCAGAAAACTTAGAAAGTCAGAGATTTACAAGTTGGTTCTTGATTTCGGCAAGGCCGTCGATTTGGCTCGTAAGGCTGGCTTCGACTGTGTGGAAATCCATGCGGGACATGGCTACCTCATCAGTCAGTTTTTGTCGCCTTACACCAACCGCCGTCGCGACGAATTTGGCGGCTGCCTCGAAAATCGGATGCGTTTCTTGCGCCTCGTCATTGAGGAGGTGATGCGCTCGGCGGGCAACGACATGGCTGTTGTGGTCAAGGTGAACATGCACGACGGCTTCAAAGGCGGCATGCAGCAAGAGGAATGTATCAAGGTGGCCCAGGAGTTGGAACGCCTTGGCGTGCATGCCTTGGTGCTGACAGCTGGCTTCGTCAGCAAGGCTCCGATGGAGGTGATGCGTGGCGCCATGCCTTTGAAGACCTTACGCCATTACATGGACTTGAAAAAATTCTGGTGGCTCAAGTGGGGCTTGGCTTTCGTAGGCCGGCTGATGATTCCCACCAGACCTTATAGCGAAGGTTACTTCTTGGAGGATGCCAAGGTGTTTCGGGCTAATTTGAAGTTACCGTTGATCTATGTTGGCGGTTTGATCTCTAAGGAGAAGATGGAAGAGGTGCTTGACGCTGGTTTCATGGGCTTGCAGGTGGCGCGCGCCTTGGTGCACGACACCGAGTTTGTGAACAAACTTCAGCGCGGCGAGATCACTCGCAGCGGCTGCAAGCACTCCAACTACTGCATCGGTCGCATGTACACCTTAGAGATGAAGTGTCACCACTGCGTGGAAAATCTGCCGGAGAAACTGCAAAAGGAAATTGACGAAGCGGAAAGGACATTGTGATATGAGAGCGTTGATCACGGGCGGAAGCTCTGGCATGGGACTAGAATATGCACGCCAGCTGGCGGCTAAAGGCCATGATTTGCTCTTAGTGAGCAACCAACAGGAAGAATTGGCCAAAACAGCTGAAGAAATCTCGCAATCTTATGGCGTCAAGGTGATTGGCCGTTATCAGGATCTTGCCAAAGAAACGGCAGCCGAGGAACTGTTTGGCTATTGCCAAGCGGAAAACATTCAGATCGACATCCTGATCAACAATGCTGGCATGTTCTTCTTCGAGGAGCTCTCCACCGAAAACGAGGCCAAGGCGCTCACGATGATGCGTTTGCACATGTTTACCCCAACGAGGCTCTGCGTCTTGTATGGCGAGGAGATGAAGAAACGTGGCAGTGGCTACATCCTCAATATGTCGTCCATGGCGGCCAAGCTGCCTTGTCCCGGTATCACCATCTATTCGGCCACCAAAGCCTATCTGAAGAGCTTCGGCAAGTCGTTATACTTCGAGATGCGTCCCTACGGCGTAGGCGTGACTACCGTTTGTCCTGCGGCCATCGCCACTCCGCTCTACAAACTGAAGCCATCGCTGCTGAAATTGGGCGTCAATATTGGCTTGATCGGCACCCCGCAATGGCTGGTTCGCCGTGCCCTGAGAAGGATGTTCCATCATCGTCGCGTCGTGAAGCCGGGTTTGATGAATTATTATTTGCCACCATTGATTGCCGTTTTGCCAAAAAGACTTGTTGATTTGCTATGGAGAAAATACAAATAATCTTACTGCTGCTGATTTCCCAGTTGGCTTTCGGACAACACTACGAGAAGGTGCCGTTTGGTGACTTCGAGCAGTGGACGGTGCGATATGTCACTGAATCCAAAATCATTGGCGGTCAAGAGAAAGAACTGTACGTCATAGGCCCGACGGACACGATTCATAGCAATGATATTTATGACTACAAAAACACGATTTGGTCGACCTCAAACGCTTTTGCCAAGGTGATGGGTGTGGTGAAGACCAGCAACAATGTCACGCCCGATAAAGGCCCAACAGGAACGTGTGCCAAACTCGCTACGGAGTTTGCTTACTGCAAGGTGGCGGGGGTGGTGAATATCAAGGTGCTGGCGGCAGGATCCATCTGTTGGGGAAAGATGCTGGAGCCCGTAACAGGTGTCAGCGATCCTTTCGCTTTCATCGACTGGGGCATCCCGTTTACGAAACGTCCTAACGCTTTGGTGCTCGATTATAAAGCCACTATCCCCAATACTGGCAAGTTGGTGAAAGGTACTACCACGCGTACCATCGAGTTTGATGGCTACGATCCCGCTGAAATTCTTTTCGTCCTTCAGTACCGTTGGGAGGATGAAAAAGGCAATGTCCACGCCAAAAGGGTAGGGACGGCGATTTACCATATCGATCAGTCATCCAATGGATGGAAAAAAGATTTTCGTGTTCCGGTCATTTATGGTGATGCTCGGGAATCAGCAGACTTCCAGCCCTATATGGATCTGCTTAGGGGCGATATGACGATGTATACCATCAATAGCAAGGGTAAGAAAAAGCCTATCCTCGAAGAGACCTGGGCTGACCCGGATTGTCCCGTTACCCATGCCATCATGTGGCTCACCTCAGGAAGTAGCGGCGCTTTCATCGGCGCCATAGGCAACGTGCTCTGGCTGGATGAGATCAGGTTGGAGTATTAATTGAGGTTGTGAAAAACAGACTGACTATGAAGAATAAATGATTCTTCATTGTGCTAAGATTACGTCATTGTCACCGCAGGGCATGAATTGCTCCATGACTAGTTATCGTATATGATTTTGAATCATAGGGATCGCCATCATTAAAAAAGAGTCGTACTTCAAGTCGTCGGGGTTGATGCGACGAAGATCTGCATAGGAGCATAAGTCGATATGAACAGGGTCTGAGGGGCTCTTTTTCAGTTGGCTTCGGTATTGTTTCTTTTCCTCGCCAAACAGGCGCCCGTCATGAATTCGCTCTTGTTGGTTCAACGGACGGAATCCCATAATGAGTTTCTCTACTACCCATCGGGCGTGTTCGCATTTTGACAGGGATTCGATGTTTTCCTCGTGGCAAAAAGCCGATTTAAAGTCGTAACAGTCTGCACAAAACACATTGGAAAGTCCGTTTTTCACGCTGATCTGATCCGTTTCCCATTTTGCTGGTTCAATCAAAGCAGGAATTGATCTTTTGGGCATTTTGTTCTGGAAAACGCGCAAAGCCATTCCATACCGATGGGGATCATGGATGTTCTCGGCGGGCAAATTGTCAATCAAGGAACCGATGGAATAGATGTAATTCGTCAACACGGCTCGGCGTGTATCAATACTGTAAACTTCATTCTCTTTCTTGGTTTGAAGGAAGGTCTCCAATTCTTTTTCCGACATGATGATGGTGTTTTGATTGGCGATATCCTGCCAATCATTCACAATTTGCAGCTCGATGTCAATATAGGAATCTAAATGAATCGGCGTTGCTCCAAATGCTGAATATTTGCAATACGTCAGGAGATTGCAAAGGTATTCCTCCTTGGCCAGTTCTTCGAGGATTTTTGGGTTTTTACTTACTAAGGTGATGATAGATCGGTTTTGACCTTTTGTCTCATCATAATTGGGGAAATGAGCCAACAATGCCGCTTGTCTGACTACAGAAAGCATGACAGGAGTATCGCTTGTCACTACTAAATTCAAATGCGCTTTTGATTCTGGACCCATGGCTACATTTTTTAGTTTATCAAGCACGTAGGTGCGAGCCTTGTACCAATTCTTGATGGTCTCAGGTGAGTATGCGGATCCATCTTTCCTCTTCAAATACTCAAAAGGCTTTTCCAAAGTTTTTTTCATAGTTCAGATTCCTTTCTTTTGATAATATCATTGCTTGAAAGGGCTTGGAATAGTCTCAGACCGAACCAATCCATGGATTCTATCACATGCTCGATGATTTGCGACTGTTGCCATTCAAAAGCAGAAATTTCACCCTCCACGATGAATGCGTAGATCTGCAACGGCATACCGTCCTCGTTTTGTTCGAGCCATCGCACAATTAGTCGTGGCAACTGTGAAACATGGGGATTGTCCATCATCCATTGATAAAGATAAAGCCTGAACAGATGTGCGTTGAGAGCACCTTCACAGATATCGTTTTCAGGTAAGTAGTGTGTGATCTCCTCTCGTTGTTTCAAAATGGCAGCTTCTTCTGCTGAGATACGGTAGAAATGGTCGGTGTCGAGAATAAACGACTTAAGCATCTGACGTCCGTAAGTCTTGCCTTCTGTCATTTTCTGTAGGTTGATGAAATGATCGGAGTGTAATGCACTAGTTGGAATTGTCGAGGTTGTGGTGTCCCAGTTATAGAGGGTGATTGTGTTTAGTGTAATGCGTTTTACTGTGCCATCAACATTGTAGCTTGGTACTTGGATCCAATCATCAATACACAAGAGATGGTGTAGCCTAAGATGGATGAATGTCACTGCGCCTTTGACTTTGTCCTGAAAGATCCAGGCCAGTACTGCACCTGCGATACCAACGAAGACATTGCTCAAATTGTCGTTTCCACCATTTCCTGAGAGATTGAAAACCACAATGAAACAGATAATCCATAATCCAATGAAGATGAGAATGAAAATCTGACTCCAGGTAATGGCATTTTCCTTTTTTAATAGGCTGAAGTAGTCGGTTAATTCGGTGCAAATGATCCAAAAGATCCAAAGGATGAGGGTTGAGATGACCATGATGATCCATCTGCATTTTTTAAAGTCATTAAGTGCAGTGCAATTAATATCAGTAAAAGCGAAGATGCAGCACAGTGTGAGAAGCACCCATAACCACCATGTTTTTTTAAGGATTTGCCAAAACAAAGAGAGACTGCTGGCGTGTTTCTGTTTAAACGTCATAGAGGGATGCATAATCAATGGTTGTGTTTGTCGTTATTCGTTTTTTCGATCTTCCATCCTAGCTTCAAAATCATTTTCAACGTTTCCATAGCGGTGTTGCGATCGTATTCCTTTTCGTTTTCAGGGAGTTCGGCATAGGGGATGAGGCAGGGGTGCTGTTTGAGTTCGTCGTTGCGTACGGGTCCCCAGGTCCAGTTTTCGTTGATACGACCGATTGCCCAAATGTCGTGAACGTTTCGAGCCAAATCCTCAACAAGTTGTTTCAAATCGTCGTTGAGTTCGATGTTTGATGTATCAATAGGAGAAGGAGTGTAGTTGTTCATTCTTATGAAATTAAGTATTTGCAAAAATAAAAAAATAATTTGATTTATATTGGAATAGTGCTGGTAATTAGTTAACTTTGCGGTTATAAAAAACTTGATACTATGGCTACAAATAAAGATTCAAAAAAGTATGTGGTAGGCATAGGCGAAGCCTTGCTGGATGTTTTCTCTGATGGGACTAGAAGATTAGGCGGAGCTCCTTTGATATTTGCTTATCATGCAGGAAAAACATGTGGCAATGGAGTGATTGTGAGTGCTGTGGGTGATGATGAAGAGGGAAAGATTATCAGAGATGGTCTAAAAACCCTTCATGTTGGAGATGAGTACCTGTTTTCAGTAGAAAAGCATACAGGAACTGTAAGTGTGGATGACGCCGACCCAAATGATCCAAAATATACTATTGAAACGAATTGTGCCTGGACTGTAATCCCGAATCAGAAAAACCTTGCTGATTTGGCAAAAAACACAGCAGCAGTATATTTCGGCCCACTTGCTAGCCATTGTGGGGAAACTTCAAAGGCGACGATAGATCTTTTTCTAAAAGCAGTACCAAATAATTGTTGGAAAATATTTGATGTTAATCTTCGGCATAATCCCCAAAAAACCAAAACAACCAAAGATCCAAAAGAAAACAAATACACGAAGGCGCTTTTTAGTGAAAAGCTCATTAAGAATTACTTGAGACAATGTAACGTCTTGAAGGTTAACAAGGAAGAGTTGGATTACTTATGTAACATTTGCGGTGTTATGGGTAACCTTAGCAATAAAAAGAAATCAGAAGCTATTATGGATCTTTTCCCCAAAGTGCAGATTCTTTTGCTCACACTTGGAGAAGAAGGTAGCGCTGTGTTTTGGCGTAAAGGGAAAGATCCTAAAATCTATTCGCAATATTATGGTATTTCTGTGGAGCAACCATTGAATTCTGTTGGAGCTGGTGATGCTTTAGCCGGAGCCTTTATAGGAGAAATAATAAATGAAAACAAGAATGATCTGACTGAAATTAATGTAAATCAGGCTCATATGAATGCTGTTCATAGATCAGCTCAAGTTTGCGAATCAGGGAATAGCATGCCTCCTGTGTTGAAATCGGATATTTTCATCAGTTATTCTAGAAAAGATGAGAAAGTCGTTGTTTATTTCTGCAGGTTGTTTAGCGTCCAAAGATGGTCGGTTTGGAGAGATAAGGAGAAAATTCTATGTGGCGATCGATTTGATAAAGAAATCCAAGAAGCCATTCAAAATTGCAAGGTGGTAGTTTATTTCTCATCGGAAGAATCAAATAAATCAAAATATGTTGAAGAAGAGATTGTATATGCTCAAAAAAGTGGTAAGACAATTATTCCCATTAAACTGAAAGAAGCAAAGTTAAACAGCAAAATTGAATCAATTATAGGTCTTACAAATTATCTAGATTGGGATTGTCTATATAAGTCAATAAAAGAAGGAATTATAAAGGATAAGTAATCATGAAAACGGATTATGTTGTTGGTATCGGTGAACTGCTGTGGGACTGCTTCCCAACGTATCGCCGTATGGGAGGAGCGCCGGCTAATTTTGCTTACCACGCTGCTCAATTCGGATATCATACTATGGTGGTTAGTGCCGTTGGCGAGGATTCGGACGGAGATGAATTGATCAATTTATTAGAGGCTCATAAACAGGATTCTTGTATTCAAAGGGTGGGGCTTCCTACTGGGACAGTGACCATTGATACATCAGTTCCTGACGATCCTAAGTACACCATCAATACGGATGTGGCATGGAGTGACATTTCCTATACCAATAAACTGGCGATTATAGCAAAAAACTGTACCGCTGTATGCTTTGGAACATTAGCCCAATACGGTTCTCAAACACATAATACCATTGTTCGTTTCTTGGATGCTGTTCCCAAGGATTGCTACAAAATCTATGATGTCAATCTAAGAAGAAATCCAGATAAAGCTTTGTATTCAGATGATATTATAATTGCTTCCATCGCCCTTTGCAATGTGCTTAAGACAAACGCTGATGAGTTGGATTATTTAACAACTCTTTTCTCGTTTGACAGAAATGAAAGCGTGGAACTGAGGAGTAGGAGATTATTGGCAAAATGTCCAAATATCAAAATACTGATTGTGACGATGGGGACGAAGGGCAGTCTGGTCTTTAGTGGGACAGAAACATCATTCCTTGAGACTCCCAAGGTCGAAGTGGTGGACGCTGTCGGCGCAGGAGACTCGTTCACAGGTGCTTTCATTGGTAGTATTTTGGATGGAAAAACCTTTAAGGAGGCCCATCAAATCGCAGTAAACGTTTCAGCGTACGTTTGCACACAATCAGGAGCAACTCCTGTTGTGCCTGAGTTTGTTCGTGAATAACGGGCAGCTAAGGCTTACTCCAGCACTCGCCTCATTGCCCTAACGAGTTGCTCTTCCATCGCCGTGCATTTTTCATCGGCTTCTATGATAGTGCAGCAATCGTGGATGAGATCAAGGCGGTCAGCTTCGGTGGCAGCGAACTGGGCCTTGTTCTCGCGGATGCAGTCAAGGACTTCCATGTCATTCATCTTGCTGAAAAGCTTTTCCACTTTTTCCACAGTGTCGAAACTAGTCTTTTCAAGTATTACTCTCACTTCTTCCGATTGAATATTTCCGTCGATATTGGCAGCGTAAAGCATTACCAAAGTTTTGAATTCTTCTTTGCTTAATTTCATGTTGTTGAGTTTTATAAGATTTAAAGGCACAAATTTAGCGATTTTTTGAAATAATTCCTATCTTTGCCCGTTTTTTGAACAACTAAAAGGTATTTAATATGGATTTAACTAAAATTGTCACAATAGCCGGCCGCCCAGGTCTGTATCAAATCAAGTCACAAGCGATTGGCAGAATCATTGTTGAATCGTTGATCGACGGTAAATGCTCTCCAGCATTCGCCCACGACCGCATGAGCTCTCTCGAAGAGATCTCCATCTTCTCCGTCGACGAGGACAAACCGCTCAAGGAAGTCTTCAAAGGCATCCATGACAAGATGGGTGACAAGGTGGATTTCGATTACAAGAAGGCTTCAAACGACGAGCTTCGCGCCAAGTTCCTTGAGGTGATGCCCGATTACGACCAAGATGCCGTGTATCCTTCCGATATGAAGAAGGTGTTCACTTGGTATCAGATGCTGATGGACAAGAACCTGCTCGATTTCACTGAGGAGGAAAAGAACGAAGAAGCTAAACCTGAAGGCGAAGCATGATGAAACAAATCGCTGATTTCACCCTGGTTGGGAAGGAGTGCTACGGACAGTCGGTGCTGTTGCGACTCCGTGATGAACAGCCGCTTCCGGAGGTTCTCCCTGGACAGTTTGTGCAGGTTCGTGTCGACGGATCGCCAAGCACCTATTTACGCCGTCCCATCTCCATCCACGATGTGGATCCGGCCAACAACGAAATCAGCCTTTTGGTTCAGATGGTAGGCGAGGGGACACGTCATCTCGCCGCCACCGCTGTGGGCGATCGCATCAATCTGGTGCTGCCTCTTGGGAATGGCTACACGCTTCCCGAAAAGGATGAAACAGTGCTGCTCGTGGGAGGTGGCATCGGCATCGCACCACTTTATCACCTTGCCAAATGCATGGCTGCCAAGGGCGTGAAACCTGCATTTTTGCTGGGAGGCAAGAAAGCTTCCGACATCGTCAGACTAGATGCCTATCGTTCCAATGGCGAGACGTTTGTCACCACTGAGGACGGTTCTTTGGGCGAGAAAGGCATGGTCACGATGCATAGCGTATGGAAAGAACGGAAGTTCGATAAGATCTATGTGTGCGGTCCCAAACGGATGATGATGGCAGTGGCCGACATCGCCAAGGCCAACGACGTGTGGTGCGAGGTCTCCCTTGAACACATGATGGCTTGCGGTCTCGGCGCTTGTCTGTGCTGCGTTGAGGACACCGTCGAGGGTAACCTCTGCGTCTGCAAGGAAGGTCCGGTATTTAACACAAGGAGGTTGAAATGGTGAATATGACGATCGATTTGGGTCGCGGCTTGGTGCTGCGTAATCCCGTGATGACGGCCTCGGGTACCTTTGGCTACGGCGAGGAATACACCGATTTCGTTGACCTGGCCCAGTTGGGTGGCATCATCGTGAAAGGCACTACCCTCAATCCCCGCCAAGGCAATCCCTATCCGCGCATGGCTGAGACCCCTTCGGGTATGCTCAACTGCGTTGGACTGCAAAATAAAGGCGTTCAATACTTTATCGATACCATCTATCCACGCATCAAGGATTTCGATACTAACGTGATTCTGAATCTCTCAGGCTCTACCTTGGAAGACTATGTCCGTGGCGCTGAGTTGATTGATGCTTTGGACAAGATTCCTGCCATCGAGCTGAATGTGTCATGCCCCAATGTGAAACAAGGTGGTATGGCTTTCGGCGTGACCTGCGCAGGCATCTCGCAAGTGGTTTCGGAGGTGCGTAAAGTGTATCACAAACACCTGATGGTGAAGCTTTCACCCAATGTGACCAACATCGCTGAGATAGCCCTTGCTGCCGAAGCTGCTGGCGCTGATTCAGTCTCTTTGATTAATACCCTGATGGGCATGGCTATCGATGCGGAACGCCGCACGCCGAAACTCTCCATGGTGACTGGTGGACTGTCGGGCGCCTGTGTGAAGCCCGTTGCCTTGCGCATGGTGTGGCAGGTGGCTAAGGCGGTGAAGATTCCTGTAGTGGGCTTGGGTGGTATCAGCAATGCTACCGATGCCGTGGAGTTCATGCTCGCCGGTGCTTCTGCCATCGAGATCGGCACGGCCAATTTCATTGATCCGGCCATTTCAGCCAAGGTCGCCGAAGGCATGAAGGCTTACTGCGAACGCCACAGATTCGAGAAGGTCGCTGATTTGACTGGAGCTTTAGCAGTATAATAATTAGTTTATCGGGATGCCCCAATGGCACTAAGAAACAAGTTTCTAAGGTGCCTTATGGGGCACCCCGATAAAATTATGGCACAAAATTAACCTCAGGGCTAATCTGAATCCCGAACTTCTCTTCCACGGATTTCTGAATTCTTTGTGAAAGACTCACAATGTCCTCACCTTTGCCACCACCATAGTGGACGAGGACGAGCGCCTGTTTCTCATACACGCCAACATGCTCGTCGCGCCAGCCTTTCCATCCGGCTTGCTCAATAAGCCATCCTGCCGGGACTTTCACTAGGCCTTCAGCATCGGGATAATGGGGGATATCAGGATATTGTTTTTGTAAAGCATCGAATTGTTCGGCGCTGATTACGGGATTCTTGAAGAAGCTGCCTGCGCTGCCAATCTGTTTCACATCGGGAAGTTTTGCGTCACGGATGGCACAGATGGCATCGTGAAGCTGTTGCAAGGTAGGCTCGGCGATGCCGTTTTGCTCCAGGTAAGTCTTGATGTTGCCGTATTCCAACTTTAATTCGGATTGCTTGTGCAGCAGAAAGTCCACCGAAGTGATGATGTATTGCCCTTTCAGCTCATGCTTGAAGACACTCTCGCGGTAGCCGAAATCACAAGCTTCGTTGGTGAAAATCCTTGTCTTGCCAGTGGCCAGATTCAAAGCGTGGCATTGAAAGAAGCTGTCCTTCAACTCCATGCCGTATGCTCCGATGTTCTGCACAGGAGCGGCACCTACTTTGCCAGGGATATGGGCAAGATTCTCCACGCCGTAAAATCCTTTCGTGACCATCTGCTTTACGAACTCAGGCCAATCCTCGCCGGCTTGGGCTCGGACAACGACATCACCCTTGTCTTCATGGACGATCTCAATCCCTTTGTTGTTCATCAGGATAACGATGCCGTCAAAGCAATTGTTGGTAAACAGGATGTTGTTGCCCCCACTGAGAATCAAATGCTTTTCCGCCTTAAACTCAGGCGTGTTGATGAGCTGTAGCAAGTCATCAACATTGTTGATCTCAACGAAATATTTCGCCGTGGCATTAAATCCAAAGCTGTTGTATGGCTGTAGGTCGACATTCTTTTTCATAGTGCAAAAATAAAAAAATATTACTTTTGCAATATGAATCGCGTCATCGTATCGGTCATCAACGATCTGGTCACCGACCAGAGGGTCAATAAGTCGTGTCTCACACTGCAAAAGATGGGGTACGAGGTGTTGTTGGTGGGCCGTAAGCAACGTAAGAGTCCGCCGATGGATGAGAGAACGTATCTGACGCACAGGATGAAACTCCTCTTCGAGAAAGGCCCGCTGTTTTATGCCGAGTATAACACAAGGCTGTTCTTTTATCTGCTTTTCCATAAAGCCGATCTATTGCTTTCCAATGACTTGGATACGGCACTGCCCAACTATTTCATCTCGAAGCTGAAAGGCATCAAGATGATTTATGATAGCCACGAGTATTTCACTGAGACGCCAGAACTGGTTGGTAGGCCAAGGGTACAAAAGGTATGGAAACGTATTGAAGGCTTTGTGGTGCCACGGCTTAAGGAGATGATCACGGTGTGCGATAGCATCGCCGATTTGTTCCAGGAGAAATATGGTGTGAAGTGCCATGTGGTGCGCAATATTCCGCCAAAGGCGGCGCT
>JAEEGG010023239.1_pt1 | contig 12123 bp, 5 predicted proteins | sample 9134161 | NCBI WGS metagenome assembly JAEEGG01 (sample SAMN16246543, study PRJNA631951) | gut metagenome | biome: gut microbiome; feature: rumen; material: CR-attached | host: Bos | place: Iran: Karaj | collected 2018-10 | reverse complement strand
CATCATCATCATGGAACGGGGCAATCTCCGCGACTCCATCCTCAAGCTGGCTGAGGTACTCAAGCGAGGCAAGAACGTGATCATCTTCCCTGAAGGTTCACGCACCCGAACAGGCAAATTAACTGATTTCAAGAAGACCTTTGCTATCCTCAGCCGTGAGCTGCAAGTCCCCATCCTGCCTGTGTGTATCAGAGGGGCCTTCGAGGCATTGCCACGCTCTAGGCATTTCGTCTCGCCCCACAAAATTGAGGTAGAGTTCCTAGCGCCCATCGTTCCTAACAGCAATCTCTCATACGACGAGATTACCAATCAGGTGAAGCAGGTCATTGGCAGAAGGACACTTGATGCCAGGAAGGATAGTAAGTGATTACTTGGCTGTGATTCTGCGGATATAGTCCTTCAGGATTTTGTATGTCGCAAATTCTAACATCAAAAAAGGCTTTTGGGGTGCTTTTCTATGGGTAAAAGAAAAAACCCCAACTTATTGAAAGTCAGGGTTTTAACTAGATTTGGAATCTTCTCCAGCGGAGAGAGAGGGACGGAACGGTTTATATCGTAACACACCATAACTCTCTGATTTTATTTGCCTTAAGAGCATTTTTGCCCCACTTTTATTACATATCATTTCATATCATTCTGCCTGATTTTGGGTCTGATTTTGGGTAATCCAGTGTCGCGGCAGATTTAGTCTCAATTCTCAGCAAATGAAAAATAAACCTAAATAATTTCGGATACAATCTTCACTAGAACTGACTGCAAATTTACAAAGTTTTATCGATTCCACCAAACCATTTTATCATTTTTTATAAGTCTAGGGCAAAATTATTACGCTCCATCTCATTTTACATATACAAATAATAAGAAATACCAGTCTTCATGCAACTCCAAGGAAAAGAGAAAAGAACCTAATAATGTATAGGAAATAGAACAATCTACTATACATTATCAATTTTTTATCTAAATTTGTTCTCCTTATAATAGACTTTTTCAGAAAATGGATGTACCATTTATATGAGAACAGATACAGGACATAGGATATACATTCACAATACGAACTGCTCACTGGTAAAATCCAATGGGACAAACCAACACACACTTCGTTTGCGTGTCACTCACGACTGCAATCGTATTGACCTCAGAACCAGGATCCGGATTGACCCTAAGTTGTGGGACAATCGAGAAAGCCCGCGAACTGTTAAGCAACTAAAGTATCCCCTTGACATGGTGGGGGACACCATTATCATACAAAAAGGGGGAAAATAGTACTATAATATCCTATTGCAGACTATTTTCATCCTTTTTACGACGAACTTCCACCTCAGAATAAAGATTTGTTCATACTTTTGTGACGTTTTTAAACAGTCAATCAACGAGTATGAAGAATTTTTTTACACTTCTAGTATTTTTATCCTTTGGAATGCTTGTCATGGCACAACAGGCACCTTCCTTGACCTCCGGTCGAGGCTACTCACGCTCGGGCATCGAAACAAGTTCCGATGCCTCTAACTTACCCGCTGCCTTTCCTGGTGCCGAGGGCTTTGGACGCTATACAACTGGGGGCCGTGGTGGAAAGGTCATCCACGTCACTAACCTGAATGACTCTGGAACAGGTTCTTTGCGGTGGGCACTGAACCAAAGCGGCAAGAGGATTATTGTTTTCGACGTGGGCGGCACCATCGAACTGGAGTCGGAGCTGAAGGTCGGTCGTGGCGATGTGACCATCATGGGACAGACGGCACCTGGTGACGGTATCTGTCTGAGTGGCTTTAATCTGACGACGGCTGCCGATAATATTATTATAAGGTTCCTGCGCGTGAGGCCCGGCGACAAGACGGAGGCCAGCGACGGCAAGGATGCCATGGGCGGGCGGTTTAAGAAGAACATTATCGTTGACCACTGCTCCTCAAGTTGGAGCACAGACGAGGCCTGCTCGTTCTATGTGAACCAAAACTTCACTCTACAATGGTGCTTCGTGACGGAAAGTCTGCGCGAGTCTGGCCACTCGAAAGGTGCCCACGGCTATGGAGGCATATGGGGCGGCGAGAGTGCATCATTCCATCACAACCTGTTAGCCCACCACGACTCACGCAATCCGCGTTTCAGCGGCAGCGGTCAGGCTTATCGCGTCAATCTGCCCGTAGAGTCTGAGATTGTGGATATGCGCAACTGCGTGTTCTACAACTGGGGCGGCAAGGTGGGCTATGGTGCCGAGGGCGGCTCGTACAACATCGTCAACAACTACTATAAACCAGGCCCTGGTTCTACCCTCAAATCGGGCGAGTTCATGGCAATGGACAAGGATGCTGGCAACAGCGGCAACGAGCCGAATGCACATGGTGTGTTCTACATCAAGGGCAACTACTATGTGGGCAAGGGTGCCAACTGGGACTGGAACGGCATCCGCAACAACACGCTCGACCCTGTGTCGAAATGCAAGAGCGACACGCTGTATCCTTACGGCAACGTGACGACACACTCGGCTGAGCAAGCCTACAATCAGGTGCTCAGCTATGGCGGCTGTTCGCTGAAGCGCGACACCATCGACCGCCGCATCGTACGCGAAGCCCGTACTGGAGTTACTACCTATAAAGGCAGCAAGAGCGGACGTAACGGCATCATTGATACGCCCAGCGATGTGGGCGGATGGCCGGAATACCAAGGCGGCGAACGGTTGACGGATACGGACAACGATGGTATGCCCGACGCATGGGAGACGGCCAACGGACTCAATCCCAACGATGCCTCGGATGCCGTGAAGTACACCATCGACAGCAAGGGTTGGTACACGAACATAGAAGTGTATTGCAACTGGCTCGTGGAGGATATCATGAAAGCCGGTAATGCCATGGCCGACGAACCTTTCGAGGACTATTACCCTGCGGTGGTTGGCATTGACCTGCACCCCTCGGGTATCAACAACTTGACGAGCAATGCCATCGTCGTTCGAACGGACTATTATAACCTCAGCGGTCGCCAGGTGACTGGCGAATATCACGGCATGGTCATAGAGCATACAACCTACAGCAACGGACAGACTTCGACACGAAAATACATCAATCAATAACAGCATTTTTTAAACAAAACTACAATGAAACACTATCTACAATTCAAATTGGTCATTAGCTTTTGGCTATTAGCTTTTGGCTTCTGCAGCACCGTTCAGGTACATGCCGAACAGGTGACGCTGGCTGCATGGGACTTTACGAACGATGTGAAGTATACGCAGACAACGCAGAATGGGAACATGACCTACTATACGGCTTCGGCTGCCTCGAAGGAGAATATGGAGTACACGTTCTCCACCCAGCAGCCTTTCTTCTATCCCACATCGGGAACTGTCACCACAGGAACGCTGACCATTTGGTCCAACGACGGCAACAAGAAGTGGTATATCTCCAACTACAACAACGGTGCACTGCGTATGTACACTGCAGCACCGCAGATTATCAGCAACATCACCGATGCCACCCAGCACTACAACTATGCTGAGGTGGAACTGTCCGCTGCAGGCTACAAGAATCTGCAGTTCTCCTGCCGCATGTCGGGCAATAACAGCAAGACGTTGCCCGTCTATGTGCTGGTTTCAACCGATGACGGCACAACATGGATGCCATCAAGCATCCAGAATACAACAGGTAGCAGCTGGAGCAATTTCAACGAGACCAAGGCCTTGCTGGCGGTCGATGGCAAGGCTAATGTAAAGGTGCGTGCCCTCATCGGCTATGATGCCGGTGCTACGGGCGATATGTACCTGAACAGTTTCAAAGTGACTGGCGAGACGCTGGGTAGCGACGCAGTTTATACACTCACCACCACAGCCACACCTCTCGGTGCAGGTTATGTGGCTATGTCGCCCGTCGGCGATGCTGCCGTCAATGGCACCGAAATCAGCTATACAGGAATGGGATTCTCTGGTCATAAACTTAAGGAGTGGCAGGACGCTGGCGGCAAAAAGCTGGCAGCAACGCCTACCTACACTGCTACCATTACCGGCAACACATCGGTCACTGCCGTCTTCGACACCATAGAAACCTATACGCTGACTGTCAACAAGGCTGGCGACGGTGCCAAATGGGGCGAGATTACGTTGTCGCCCGAACCCGTCAACGGCAAGTATGATGCTGGTACAGAGGTAACACTGACGGTAGTGCCCAATATGGTGACCAACTTCTTGACGTGGGAGGACAACAGTGCTGAACTGACCCGTGTTGTCACTGTCAACGGCAATACCGAGGTGACGGCTTCGTTTGACGTCATTCCCTTTATCGTGGCTTGGGACTTCAACAACGACAAAAACTCGGCACGTGGCAACCGTCCAGCCGACTATGCCTTCACCACTGACAACACGGGTGTCATGCAGTTCTATCAGGGTCCCGACTGCGCCAGCACCAACTGGGGTGGCGGCAAGGCCTCATTTGGCAGCAGAGAATTTTGGGCAGCCCGCCGCTATACCGACTGGAGTAAGTCGGAACAGATTCCTCGTGCTTTCGTGGCTTCGTTCAGCGTGAGAGATTATGACAAAATCAAAATACATAGTCTGGTAGCTGCTAATAACAGTTGCGTGCGCCAGCGCCAGCTGTTGCAGCTCAGCACCACCAGCAGTACCGAGGGCTTTGAGACTATCAAGATGCTGACCCTTGAGGAAAACCCCAACAGCGACTGGGTCAACTTCGACTGCGAGTTAGACACCAAGGCCATCGACGGCATGGTATATATCCGCTGGATAGAGGACGAGACCAGCGACTTCTTCGACGGTGGTAACCATTCGGGTACGGAGGGCTTCTATCTTGCAGATGTCATCATTTTGGCCGACCAGAATGCCGTGGACGACAAGGATGTGCCGCAACTCGTCAGCTGTTCGCCCGCTGATGGCAGCACAGGTGCTTCGGCACGCGGCAACATCGTGCTCAGCTTCAACGAACGTGTCAAGGCCGGTACAGGCAGTGTCACCTTAAATGGCGAGACGCTAACGGGCTCGTTCGGTTCGAAGAGCGTCACCTATGCCTACCACGGACTTCAGTATGGCCAGCCATATACGCTCAGCATTGGCACCAACGCCATCACTGACCTTAGTGGCAATGCCTTCCCTGCCCGCGACATCAACTTCACCGTTATGGAACGTCCCACACCTACTGCCAAACTGTTCGACGCTATAGTGGCTACTGACGGCACTGGTGACTACAAGACTATTCAAGAGGCTATCGACAAGGCTCCCACAAACCGTATCGCCCCATGGCTCATCTTCGTCAAGAACGGAAAGTACGAAGAGTTAGTGACCATTCCTGAGAACAAGCCATTTATCCACCTCATCGGTCAGGACAAGGAGAATACCACCATCTGCTATTGGATCAACAACGGCAGTTCGTCAGACATAGGCTGGGAGTACTCTACCAATAACCCCCAGTCGAAGACCTACGGTAAACAGGGTGTGGTACAGGTGAACAGCACTGACTTCTATACAGAGAACATCTCCTATATCGACAGCTACGGCGTAGAGAAACAGGCTGGTCCAATGGGGCTGGCCATGAGCAGTCGCAACGACCGCCAAGCCTTCAACAACTGTCAGCTCCGTTCCTATCAAGACACTTGGTACACTGACGTGCGCAGCACCACAGTGCGCCAGTATGTGAACAACTGTCTCATCGAGGGTGCCGTCGATTTCTACTATGGTGCCGGCAACAACTACATCGAAAACTCCACCTTCCGTCTGGCCCGTGAGGGTAGCGTCATTGTCGCTCCCAGCCATCCGGCAGGCACCCCGTGGGGCTACGTCATGGTAAACAATACCATCGACGGCAAGGGAGGCAGCAACAAACTGGGCCGTGCATGGCAGAACCAGCCGCAGGCCGTATGGATCAATACCACGCTGAAAACTACGCTGGCCACTGAGGGATGGAGCGAGTGGCATATCGCCCCGAAGCTCTTTGCCGAATATAACACGATGGATGCCGACGGCAATCCCGTTGACCTGAACAACCGCCGCACCACTTATAAGGTTGACGAGGATAAACTGACTGCCGGTGAGACTAGTCCTGTCACCCGTCAGGCCGTACTTAGTGCCGAAGAAGCTGCCAAGTATACTTATGAGGCCGTAACCTCAGGCAATGACGACTGGAATCCACGTAAGTTCTTCGAACCCGTCGATGCTCCCGCCAACTTGAAGTATGGTGCAGCCGACCGCACCCTCACATGGACGCCAAGTGAGTATGCCATCTGCTATGTCATCATCGACCAGAACGACAAGGTGGTTGGTTTCACCAAGGACAACTCGTTCACTACCGACGGACAAAGCAGCCAGTATAGCGTCAAAGCCGTTAATGAATACGGTAGTCTGAGTCAGCCTGCCACCGTCAGCACCACCACGGGGGTACATGCCGTTGCTAAAGGCCAACAGCCAACAGCCAACAGCCAGTACTACAATCTTCAGGGCGTTCAGCTTAAGACGCCTGCCCGTGGCCTGAATATTGTCTGTACGAGGACAGCAGACGGCAATCTGTTTACAAAGAAAGTTATAAAAAATTAGTAGTCATGAAAATAGTAAACGTCAGGCTAACATTGGTAATGCTCATGTCCGCATGGGCATTACCTTTCTTTCCACAAAACCATGTGCTGTGGTATGACCGCCCGGCACAGCATTGGGTGGAAGCTCTGCCTTTGGGTAATGGACGTTTGGGAGCCATGGAGTATGGTGGCGTGGCGAACGACACCATCCAATTGAACGAGGACACCTTCTGGAGCGGGTCGCCTTATAATAATGTCAATCCCAAAGCATTGACTGTACTATCGGAAATTCGTGCCGCATTAGATCGCGGTGACTACCAGCGGGCTCAGTATCTGGCCATGCACAACATTACAGCAGACCGCAGTATTACGGGGCACGGTATGATGTATGAATCGGTGGGCAACCTGATTCTAACCTCTCACGACTCACCTCTCACCTCTAACTATCGCCGTCAGTTGAGTCTCGATGACGCAGTGGCTACCACCACGTGGCAATCGGATGGAACGTGCTACAAGCGAGAGGTATTTACATCGTTGACCGACGACATCACCATCGTGCATCTGAAAGCCGACAGAAAAGGTGCGCTCAGTTTCGATGTATCCTTCGTCGGACCATTGAAAAAGCAGCGCGTGACGGCTACTGTCAGCAATGCCGCCAAGGACATGCTGCGCGTGTTCAGTCGCCCCACGGCAACAAATGCAGAAAACGTGCCCAACGGTTTGCACTGCATTACGTATATCAAGGTGATTCCTATAGGTGGCAGCGTGACGGGTAAAGACGGCAAGGTGAGTGTCAGCGGTGCCAATGAGACTTTGCTGCTCATCAGTTCGGCCACCAACTTTGTGCGCTATGACAATATCACAGGCGATGCCGAGGCAAAGGCATTTGGACTGCTAAACGCATATTGTGACAAAAGGGAAAGTTTCCAGCAATCGTTGGCAACGCATAAAGCACGCTATCAGGAACAATTCAATCGGGTGACACTGGATTTGGGGCATAATGCCAAGCAGGAGCAGAAACCTACGGATGTACGCATCCGTGAGTTTTCAGAGACTAACGATCCTGGGCTGGCAGCTACCTATTTCCAATTTGGCCGCTACCTGCTTATCGCCTCATCGCAGAAGGGCAGTCAGCCCGCCAACTTGCAAGGCATTTGGAATCCCGATGCAGACCAGTATCCTGCGTGGGACTCGAAATACACGACCAATATCAATGTGGAGATGAACTACTGGCCTGCTGAGGTGACAAATCTTTCTGAGTGTCATGAGCCTTTCCTACAGATGGTCAGCGATGTCAGCGTTACAGGACGCCGCTCAGCCCGCGAGATGTATGGCGCTCGGGGCTGGACGTTGCATCATAATACCGATCTGTGGCGATCAACGGGTAGTGTGGACTATCATTCATGCTCTATCTGGCCTACGTGCAATGCATGGTTCTGTTCGCACCTGTGGGAACACTATCTTTATACGGGCGATAAGGCTTATCTACGTGAGGTAGCCTATCCTGTGATGGCCGATGCCTGCCGATTCTATCAGGACTTTCTGGTACGTGAGCCGAAGACAGGCTATCTGGTGGCCTCACCCTCACATTCACCAGAGAACCATCCTGGCCTGAAGAAATACCACGACGACATTTTCAACAACGATCAGGCACCTGCCGTCTTTGCCGGAGTCTCGATGGACAACCAAATGATTTATGACCTGCTATACAACACCCGCCTGGCAGCTGACGCATTGGATATTGACCAGGCCTTTGCCGATAGTTTGGATGCCATCCGTCGACAGCTTCCGCCCATGATGGTGGGAAAGTACGGACAACTGCAGGAGTGGCTTGAAGACTGGGATCTTGAAAAGTCGGGCCATCGTCATGTATCACATCTGTGGTGTGCCTATCCTGGACGTCAGGTGTCACCTTACGAGAATCCGGTAGCTACTGCTGCCGTACGTAAGTCACTCATCGGACGTGGTGATGCCTCACGCGGTTGGTCGATGGGTTGGAAGGTGTGTCTGTGGGCGCGTCTGCTCGATGGTAACCATGCCTATAAACTTATCGAAAATCAGTTGAAGCTAAAGTCTCCATACGCTACTATTAAGGATCAAGACGGTGGCACATACGCCAACATGTTCGACTCACACCCACCCTTCCAGATTGATGGCAACTTTGGCTGTTGTGCTGGTATGGCTGAGATGCTGGTACAGAGCTATGACGGTAGCGTACACCTGCTCCCTGCCTTACCCGACGTGTGGCCAGATGGTGAGGTAACGGGGCTGAAGACACGCGGTGGCTTTGAAATAGAAAGAATGGTGTGGCGTAACGGCAAGTTGCAATCAGTGACTATCCTTTCTACCATAGGCGGCAACCTACGTCTGCGCTCTGTCGTTAAGCTAAAGGGCAAAGGACTGAAAACGGCAAAGGGGGCCAATTCCAATCCGCTGATGCTGGTTTACGACATTCCCAAGCCCGTAGTGAAAGATACTTCTAAACTGATAAAGACAGATTTGCAATCCACCTTTATCTATGATATCAGCACACAGGTAGGGCAATCTTATACGTTTACCTGCAAATAAATATTTCCATTATGCTTACGCACTTGTTTGCAACAATCAAGGATGGCCTATAGGTCATCCTTTTTGATGCTCTCAACATATTCTTTTGGTAGCATACCTGTCAGTTTCTTGAAGCAGCGGCTAAAATATTTAGGATCGGAAAAACCGCAACGGTAGGCCACATCTGAGACGCGTGTGCTGGACTCTGCAAGCAGACGCTTGGCATAGTTGATGCGAGTATTCAGCAAGTAGTTGTTGGGCGAACTGTCGAAGATGTGCTTCATCCGTACAAAGAGCACGGTACGGCTGACATTCATGGCCTGTGCCATATCCATCACGGAGAGACTGGCATTGTCGATATTCTTAGTGACGAAATCTTTCAGTCTATTGGCAAACTGACGGTCTTCATGACTGAGTTGTCCGTCTTCCTCATGTATTTCTTTCACGTCTTCCGTAATGGGCAGCAGCTGCTTGAGTTGTGCACCTAAAAGTTCTATTTGTTCTTTGCTGGTCAACCTGGTATCTTTAAGTTCTCGCTGTAGCATGCGGATGTATTTGACGGTAGCCCCGACTATGAAGATCAGCAAAGCCGTCAGCAGTCCGTACAGCATCCAGGCCCATGGTGTCTCGTTGAAATGTGCAGCACGGTGCAGGACAATGGTCTCTTCGTTGTCAACCCACACACCGTCACCGTTGGTGGACTTGACGTGTAGCGTATAGGTACCTGGCGCCAGACTGGCATAGTTGATTTCGTTGTTGCGGGTATACCGCCATTTTTGGTCGATACCCTCCATACGATAGGCATAGACTATTTCTTCGTTCTTGTTGTAGTCGAGGGCAGCAAAGCGGATATTGATGTCACGCTCGTCGGGCGAGAGCCGTATCTCCTTTTCACAGTCGAATACAATTTTTGGCACGAAACGACTCTTGGCCATCTGCTGTGGATGGAGCGTCAGCGTGCCTTGTGTGGTACCAAGTACCATACTGCTGTCCGACAGCAGGGCGGGGGTAGCTTCAGTAAATACCTCACCGGCATCTGAGAGCAGTCGCCAATAGTTGGTGGCTACGCCTGTTGAGGTATTGAGAAGGCTGAGTGATCCTGCCGATACAATCCAGAGACTGCCGTCACGGCCTTCAGCCAGTGTCTGGTTCATATCGGAGGCAATACCCTCTGAAACGGAATAATGCTGGAAACGAATAGTGTCGCTCAGCAGTTTTCGGGAGAGGATTTTCTCTGTGCCCCCACCAGATGTGGCCAAAAAGAACTCGCCCTTACGTGTTTGCAGTATTTCCATCACATAGTTGTTACTAAGGCTCGATGCTCTGTCGGGCTGTCGGCGGTTGACGTAGAAATGCATCTTCTCGTAGGGTTCGTTAAGCGATACGGTATAGAGGCCATCATTGGTTCCCAACAAGGCGGTGCCGTCACTGAGCAGCCACACGCAACGGCTTCGTAGTCCATCCTTTGGATATATCTTCAGCTGATTGCCGCAGTGGACGAAACGCATGCTGCCATCGGTTTGCTGAATACCGATATTCATGCCGCCCCCAAAAGTGGCAATGATAAGTCGGTGTTCGGTATCCTCGGCAATGCCGTAGACGGATTCGTTGTTGATGCTGTAGGCATCATACTCGTCGGGAACGAACCGTTTTACTATGAAACGTCCGTTAGCAGGTGTCAGACGGAACAAACCGCCGGGTTTGGCACCAATCCAAACGATACCCTTACTGTCTTCATACAGGCAATAGGCGGCATTGCCAAAGCATACGGGTGTAGTATGTAGCGTACCGTCGGTAGCCAGCCATCGCATGGGAGTTCCCTTCCGACTGATGCGGATATAGCCGTTTTTGTCGGCAGCCCATAACTGGTTCTGTCTGTCGGTAAGCAGGGCACTGACCACCTCCTCGCCCTGTTGCGCAATCTTTTGTGTCCTGGCGGTCTGCGATGTCTGCGACAGTCTTTCCAATCCGCGGTGTGTATAGGTCCAGATGCCTTGCTGGCGGTCTGTCAGCAGGATACGGACCTCTATGTTTTCGTAGTCTTTGATTTGCGCTACCAGCTTTTTTACAGCCTCCGATGCATGGTAAACTTTCGTCTTTACCTTTTTATTATATATTTCAAATCGGTGCGACTGGGTATTGAACAGGTAGGATTTCTCGTTCGAGCGACAGATGATGTTGCCGTTGCCGTCTTCCGCAAGATAGCTGATACGGTTGGTTTCCAAAGGGCAGTTGTCGCCCGGACGTGTCTTGAAGGTCTCAAAGCGGTAGCCGTCATAGCGGCGTAGTCCGTCCCACGTGGCCAGCCAGATATAGCCCTGTCGGTCCTGTATCATGTGTTGTACCAGTGCCTCGGAAAAACCGTCGCTTTCTCCGAAGTGCTGAATACGTATGTCATTGTCGTGAGTGATAGATGCAGCCAATGGCACACACAGACAAATCAGCAGTAGCAATATGAGTTTCTTCATTGTTGCAGAATAATTGAGTGCACAAAAGTACAAAATATATTTCAAATAAGAGTATTTTCGTCCGAAAATCGCAAAATCCGTATTATTTTCACCGTCAAACGTACTTTATTGAACCTTCTGCAACAGTTTGTTGTCTACTTTTGCATCGGAAAAACTACTGCCAATGCAACGCCACACTCTAACAGATAGTTTAGGAATCGTCATTTTCAATATTCTCCGAGTTTTGGATGTTATTTGGGTCTGATTTTGGGTAACGGAGAATAAGAAAATCTGCGTAACATATTGAAAATCAATTAGTTACGCAGATTTATCAGCGGAGAGAGAGGGATTTTTTTGAACCTTTCATAACCGCTCATTGAGTTTCACAAACTGTCAGTCCCACATTGACAAACCCCGTAAATAGGGGCTTTTTCGTTGTTTTCATTAAATCAAAATATCTTCTGATAAATTTGCGTATCCCAATTTTGGGGGGTATTTTTGGGGGTAACTATCGTCTTTCAAAGAACGATTCCTAATGCCTTTGCAACAGCATTCTTAATAAAAGCATTGATAGTTATGCCAGCGTTTTGAGCTGCAATAGCAACGCCGCTATGAATCTCTGGAGTCA
>JAEEGG010023238.1_pt1 | contig 12123 bp, 9 predicted proteins | sample 9134161 | NCBI WGS metagenome assembly JAEEGG01 (sample SAMN16246543, study PRJNA631951) | gut metagenome | biome: gut microbiome; feature: rumen; material: CR-attached | host: Bos | place: Iran: Karaj | collected 2018-10 | reverse complement strand
AGACGGGCATCGACTCCATCCTAGCTACTTTCTCATTGATGGGGTTGGGCTTTGCGATTATCCGTCCTACAGCAGCACTCATCACGGGTGTTTGTGGCGGTTTGTTGGTAAACCGACTGGTTCACGAGGATAAGATCGTTGACATCGACAACTGCTCATGTCAGGTTGAAAAAGGAAATAGAATCTGGCGCGTGCTGAAGTATGCCTATTACGATATGCTTCGCGATATCGGCCTGCGACTGCTTATCGGACTTATTGTTGCTGCATTGATTCAGGTCGCAGTGCCTGATGAATTCTTCCTCAGTTTCGGCAGTCAGCCGCTGTTACAGATGCTAGTCATACTGGTCATCGCCGTGCCAATGTACATTTGTTCGACAGGTAGCATCCCTGTGGCGGCGGCATTGATGATGAAAGGTCTATCGCCAGGAGCGGCACTGGTGATGCTGATGGCAGGCCCTGCGGTTAATCTCGCCTCTATCCTCGTGGTTCATAAGTCGATGGGGCGCCGTTTCACCTCTATCTATCTGATGACCATCGTGGGTTTCGCTGTCCTATTTGGCCTACTACTCAATGCTACGGGAATCGAATTCTCTTTTGCCGATCAGGATGCTTGTTGCATGGGGGCATCAACTATGCCCAGTCCGTTCAAGATTGTTTGCGCCACAGTATTAACATTATTAATCATATTTGCTCTTATGATGAAGTTTTTTAGCAAGTTTACTACCAAGAAACCGTTAGACCCCGACGTGACCGTCTATCGTGTCGAGGATATGCATTGCAGCCATTGTGAGGCAGCTGTAGTCCGCGCCGTCGAGGATCTGCCAGGCGTAGAGAAGGCCAAGGCCAGTGCCTCTGCCAACACCCTCACCATCAAAGGCTCCGCTACCGAAGAGGCCATCCGCGCAGCCGTTGAGGGTATCGGATATACGTTTAAGGGAAAGGCTTGAAGTCCTAATCTATGCCTTGTGATTGTAGTATCTGATAAGCAGGGCGACGCCTGTGAAAGCCAGGACGAATTCGAGGGCTACGATAAAGATGTACTGCATAATAGTAATGGTTTTATAAGTTAGGTGATATGGCGCAGATCCAATTGTTGAGATTGGACTTAGGAGAACCTGCATAAAGATAGTCGCCAACGATGTGAGCCCCGTTCTCCTTGAGTTCGCGGCAGAAAGCATCGGCATAGATGCCGTTGTCATGCCCGTTGCCAAGAGCCACCATAACGGCAAGGTTCTTACCGCTCAGGCTGGTGCCACGGAACAACTGAGTGGCGTACTGCCAATGCGGAGACAGATGACCACCATTCTGAAACTCGACGGCAAGAACAAGACTCTGGCTGTTCTCGATCTGCCTGACATTCATACTCTGGACGCTGATAATCTCAGCACCCAATTTGTCGGCTATTTCCTCAGCAATAGCCTGACAGCTGTCGTACACGACGACAATTGACTCATGTTTCATAATCCCACAAAAATTTGAATTGCGCCGCACGCCCTTACATCGAGGGTCGTTTGGCATGTTACCGAAAAAGGCTGGTCTTCAGACTTTTCTCCACTCCCAAGCGCCTTCTCATCTAAGCGACAATGGCGTTTATGCTTAGGAGCCATAATGGAGTTCACTGCTGCGGGACAGTCGGGGATTCTCACCCGGTTCACAAAGTGGACCTTTTCGTTCCCAATTAATCGCGGCTAAGCGAACCTTTACGGGCGACTCTTTTCAGAATTGCGCTACAAAGTTACAAAGTTTTTTTGAAAGAGCATAAAGTTTTCATATTAATTCTTAATTCTTGAGAAAAAAACACGAAGAATCCACAATTATTCGTAACTTTGCAAATGATATTCGCAAAAACTATATGATTATGAGAAAAGTGTTATTCTGCCTTATGGCAATGATGGGTGTGCTGACCGTCTCAGCGCAAAGTGTGTATGATTTTACAGTGAAGGACGATACGGGAAAGGACGTGTCGCTCGCAGAGTACAAAGGTAAGGTGCTCCTGATTGTGAACACCGCGACGCGATGCGGATTCACACCTCAGTACAAGGAACTGGAGGCACTATACGAGAAGTATGCTAAGAACAACTTTGAGATTCTCGATTTCCCTTGCAACCAGTTTGGCGAACAGGCTCCTGGTTCCATTCAAGAGATTCACTCGTTCTGCACGGCCAACTTCGACATCCAGTTTCCACAGTTCGATAAGATTGAGGTGAATGGAGCCAACGAGCATCCGCTCTACACCTTCTTGAAAGCACAGAAGGGCTTTGGCGGTTTTGACACGAGCAACCAACAAGGCAAGTTTATGGACGAGATGATGCGTAAGCAAGATGCCGATTACGACAAGAAGTCCGATATCAAATGGAACTTCACTAAATTCCTTATCTCTCGCGACGGACGCGTACTGAAGCGTTACGAGCCGACGGAAAAAATCAGCGACATTGAGGCTGATTTGTTGATGGAATAAAAAAGCCGTCCGAGGACGGCCATATACCCTCATTAGGATTGTGAAGCCCTTTGGGAATTCCTTCATAGATGGGTTCATCGTCAATGACAGGTTTCGTGGGTTTGTAGGCCCAGGTGGAATCCACATACCTGTAACCTTCCATGCTCCCAAGGTTTTTGCTCTGCCTGAATGTTGTTTGGAATCAACAGCAGCAAAAGCAATGCCATTAGTTTTACTGTAGTTTGCATACCTTATCGATACAAATAGCGTTTGATACTCATTTTCGGGGTCTTCTCGAAGGGCTCGTCAACAAATGCCACTTCGTTGATCTTACTATAAACGGGAAGTGACTTGTTGGCGGTGGTGCGGATGAGTTCGGGGATCTCCGAACGTTTGCTGATGTCCAGGTCATCGGGTATCTCAGGATATACCAAAGCCACCAACCTACCCTTTCGCTCTACTACCAGCGATTCGCTCACGTATGGGCAGCCAGACAACACAGCCTCCAATTCTTCGGGATAGATGTTCTGACCGGAAGAGTTGAGGATCATCGACTTGATGCGGCCTCGGATGAATATGTTGTTGTTTTCGTCCAACAGACCCAGGTCGCCTGTACGGAACCATCCGTCGTCGGTAAACGCGGCGGCATTGGCTTCGGGATTCTTGTAATAGCCGATGGTAAGGTTGGCGCCCCGTACTTGTATTTCCCCTGGGACGTTCCTTGGATCGTCGGAATTGATGCGAAGATCGTGGACGGGCTTGCCACAGGAACCAGGCACAAACTCCGTACACCATTCAAAACCCAGCAACGGGCAGGCTTCGGTCATGCCATAGCCCACCGTATAAGGCAGGTGTATCTTACTGAAACACTCTTCTGCCTCGGGCTTCAAGGCAGCACCGCCCATGATGAAGCCGCGTACCTGACCGCCAAAGGCTGTCAACACCTTCTTGCGGACGAGTTTGTAGATCGCCTTGCGGGCCTGGGGTATGGCCATCAGCCATTTCATCTTGTCGAGGGCGGGCTTGATGGAATTGGCGTACACCTTCTCCATTACCAGCGGCACCGTTACCACCATATAGGGCTTCACCTCCTGCATGGCTTTCAGCAGCGTTGTGGGCGAGGGTGTCTTGCCAAGGAAATAGACCGTCACTCCATCTACATTGGGATGGATGAACTCGATAGCCAGTCCGTACATGTGGGCCATAGGGAGCATGGATACAACGGTCTCACCGGGCTGGTTGGGGAAATGGCTGTTGCTGAACGCATCGGTGTCTGAAATGGCACCATAGGTAAGCATGACACCCTTGGGATTGCCGGTCGTTCCAGAGGTGTAGTTGATGATGGCCAGTTTGTCCATATTGTCCGAGGGATAGGAAACCTGTGCCCTCGTAAAACCTGTAGGATGTTTCTGTGCGAAAGCCTTCTCGCGATTCTCCCATGCCTCAGCCACCAACTCATCGCGGTGCCATAGCATCGAACGGTCCTTCACGTTGATGGCAGCCCTGAGGTTGGGCATCTGCCCGGGATTGAGTTTGTCCCAAATCTCCTTGTCGGTGAAAAGCAGCACGCTATCGGAGTGGTGTGTGAAGGTGGTGATGCTGTTGGGATGGAAATCGGCCAGGAGGGGCACTGCCACACATTCGTTGACATTGATGTCCCAGAAGGTCATAGCCCAACGGGCACAGTTCCGCGCACAGATAGCAATCTTGCTACGCTTAGTAATACCGGCCTCAACAAGAAAGATCCGGAACTGCTCAATGCTTGTTGCCACATCTGCATACGTAAATGAGTCGCCCTCGTAGTCACATAGTGATTTCTGGTCCCATTGCTGGCGGATGGTTTCCTCCAAAGTCTTCAGATAGTGCTTCATCGTTAAATGTCCCTTATTAATTAATCATAAACTTGGGACAAATATAGTAATAATTCTCCGTTTTTTTGTATTTTTGCACCAAGATTTAAGAAGAATTATTGAATATAAATATAATAACAGATGAACCAAATTGAAGAGAAAGAAGGTATCACCGATGCCAGAGAACTGGGCATGCCAAAGTACATCATCCTGGGTATTCAACATTTGTTTGCCATGTTTGGTGCCACCGTATTGGTGCCTGTGCTAACTGGTCTTTCTGTGTCGTCAACCTTGCTGTTTGCAGGTATTGGCACACTGGTCTTTCATTTAGTCAGCAAGTTGCAGGTGCCTGCATTCCTGGGATCCTCGTTTGCCTTTCTGGGCGGCTATATGTCTGTGAAGGCCTTGGGCGTAGAGCAGGGAATGACGGAGACACTGGCCTTGGACTATGCTTGCATCGGCGTGTTCTTTGCTGGACTATGCTATTTTGTGATGGCTGGTCTTATCAAGTCATTCGGCATCGAGAAGATGCTGCGATTCTTCCCTCCTCTGGTGACAGGACCTATGATTATCGCCATCGGTCTGGTGCTCTCGGGTAGTGCGATCCAGAATTGTACCACCAACTGGCTATTGGCCATCGTGGCGCTGGCAACGGTCATCCTTGCCAGTGTGTGTGGTAAGGGCATCATCAGAATTATTCCTATCCTGTTGGGGGTGGTGGTCAGCTATACGACGGCCGTGGTAATGGGCGAGGTGGATTTCTCATCCTTGAGCGAGGCCGCATGGATTGGATTGCCATTCAGCAGAGAGCAGACCGCATTGGCAGTCTTTGACAATCTGGACACCACTTTCCTCATCTCTACTATCATTGCCATCATGCCCATCGCCATCGCTACCATCATGGAGCATATCGGTGATATGTGCGCCATCTCTTCTACTGTAGGCAAGGACTTCCTAAAGGAGCCCGGTCTGCATCGTACGCTGATGGGCGACGGACTGGCTACGGCTCTGGCATCGCTCTTTGGAGCCCCTGCCAATACCACGTATGGAGAGAATACTGGTGTATTGAATCTGACAAAGGTGTTCGACCCCGCTGTCATCCGTTTGGCAGCCTGCTTCGCCATCCTGTTGTCATTCTGTCCTAAGTTTGCCTGTTTGATTGGCTTGATGCCAGCTGCTACGATTGGTGGTGTGAGTCTGATTCTCTACGGTATGATTTCGGCTGTGGGTGTTCGCAATCTAATAGAAGATAGTGTTGATTTCAATTCGTCGCGCAATGTGTTTGTGGCAGCCTTGATCCTGGTGATTGCCATCGGCGTTAAATATGGTGCAGACGATAACGTGAGCATCGGCCCCATCCACTTCTCCGGTCTGGCGCTCTCAGCCATCGTTGGTGTCACGCTCAATGCTATTCTGCCTGGTAAGTTAGGTATGAAGATCAAAAGCGTTCACGGTAAAGAAAAGAAATAAGATTCTTCCAGGAACCGCAGCTTTGCCTCCAGCATCTCCAGTTTCGGCATGGGGCTGAATCGGCTTAATTACAGCACCGGCAGAAGAATTATTGAATATAAAATAACTAGACCTATGGACAGAAGAGATTTTATCAAGAAAGCAACGATGGCTGCTGTGGGAGCGACGGTCCTGATTATGACTAGTCTCACGGCCTCAGCACAGACGTTTCAGATAACTAGTGACGGGTACTTTAATGCCGGTGGTACAGATGTGATGGCATTCAGCGATTTCTACCCAGAAGGACACCAGGGCGGTGTGTGCGTGATTATGAACGGACACCGCATTGCCACCAATGGCGACATCCGACTGGAAGCAACGCCCGGTCAGTGGCAGCCAGTACCAAAACAGTTGAGCCGCCGTGTTGAGGGCGGAAAGATTGTCACCACACTCTGCTATCCCGACTCCTCGCGCCATTTGACGGGTTTCAATCCGATGGTATATCCAGAATGGCATGTCAACTACACCGTCACTGTCGAACCACAGGGTAAGAGTATCCTTGTGACCGTCGACCTTGATAACCCCGTACCCGAATTTCTACTTGGGAAGGCTGGTTTCAACTTGGAGTTCTTCCCTGGCGAACTCTTTGGCAAACCCTGGTTAATGGACGGTCAGAGCGGCATCTATCCGCAACAGCCGAACACCCCGCTACTCCAAATGCCCACAAACCGAGGCCACGATGGTAACTACTTCGCTGGCCGTGGACAGAAGGCAGACCTTGCACAGTTGGATGGAACAGGCTACAGCCCTCTCCGTGCCGACGACATCATCGCTGCGCCTTACGCTGTCGGCCGTAAGTTCACTTCCCGTCCTGACGACCATAACCAAAGACTTACCGTTGAGTCGCTGACAGGCGACTTGAAACTCTATGATGGTCGCATGAACCACAATAACGGTTGGTTCGTGCTTCGTAGTGAGATTGCATCAGGTGCCACGAAGGGAGCCGTCCGTTGGCTCATCACACCCGCCATCGATGAGACGTGGCGGTATCCCGCCGTCATCCAGACCTCGCAGGTGGGCTACCTACCTCAACAACCTAAGCGTATCGTCATCGAGACCGACAAGCGCGAAACAACAGTGGGTGACGTTCAACTCATCCGCATCGGTGCCGACGGGGAGACCGTCGTCCGCGAGACACCAGCAAAGGTCTGGGGACAGTTTCTGCGCTACCGATATCTCACAGCCGACTTCAGCGACGTGACAGAGCCCGGACTCTATCAGGTGCGTTACGGCAACACTCAGTCGAGCGTGTTCCGCATCGCCGACAATGTCTATGAGCGTGGTGTCTGGCAGCCTGTCATCGAGTATTTCCTGCCCGTTCAGATGTGCCATGTGCGAGTGGCTGAGAAATACCGCGTCTGGCATGACGCTTGCCACCTGGACGATGCGCTGATGGCGCGCGTCGGTAATCACATCGACGGCTACGACCAGCGGCCGGGCCTCAGCAAATATAAAGAGGGGGAGCAGGTTCCTGGCGTCAACATCGGTGGCTGGCACGATGCCGGTGATTTCGACCTGCGCGTAGAGTCACAGGCTGGCGAGGCTTACATCCTTGCATTGGCTTACGAGCAGTTCCGTCCTGACATTGATGTGACTGCTATAGACCAGGCCCGCCATCGTGTGGAAATCCACGAGCCAGACGGCAAGAATGATATCCTGCAACAGGTGGAGAACGGTGCGCTAACTGTCGTCCGCAGCTATCAGGCCTTGGGCCGACTCTATCGTGGCATCATCTGCAGCACGCTCCGTCAGTACGCCATGCTGGGTGATGCCGCAGCCATGACCGACGGCGTGAAGGGTAATGACGATGACCGATGGATCTTTACTGAAGACAATCCTATGCGTGCCCTCTCCACAGCTGCCCAGTTGGCAGGGGCCGCCCGTGTCCTGCGTGGTTTCAACGACCCGTTGGCTAAAGAGTGCCTTGACATCGCCGCTGACCTCTATCACCAGACACAAGTGAATGACCGCATGGCGGGTATGAAACTACAGGCCGCCGTCGAACTGTATCTGACCACGAGCGAGGCCGAATACCACGACTTTATCCTCACCCAGCAGGATGCCATCGTCAAGATGATTGCCCGCACAGGCTGGTTCACCGCTCGCGTGGCCAAACAACTTGAAAAGAAGAAGGACAAGCGAAGCCGCCAGTTCGTCAATGCCTTCCGTACGGCCCTCGCTGACTACAAGACCATTCTCGATCGTCAGGCTGCCGAAACCCCATACGCTGTTCCCTATCGCCCCAGTATCTGGGGGGCAGGATGGGACATCCAGCGCTTTGGCTTTGAGTACTACTTCCTGACCAATGCCTATCCCGATATATTCCCTAAGGAGACGGTATATAATGCCTTGAATTTCGTGCTGGGCTGTCATCCTGGCAGCAACACAGCCTCGTTTGCCTCTGGCGTGGGGGCCCGTAGCGCTACTGTTGCCTACGGATTGAACCGTGCCGATTGGAGCTACATCCCCGGTGGCGTGGTCAGTGGTACCGCTCTCATCCGCCCGGACTTTCCTGAATTACTGGAATTTCCTTTCCTCTGGCAGCAGACAGAATACGTACTCGCTGGCGGTTCTTCCCACTATATGTTCCTGGTTTTGGCAGCCATCGATTTTCAATAACAACACAAAAACGAGCATATGATGAGCATTATTCACAAGATACGGACGTCGTTCACCACCCAGCTGACGCTATGGGTGGCGAGTCTCGTAACGGTCATCAGCGTGGTGGTCGTCGGACTGCTGGCGAAGTTCTCGCAGGACGTCATCTTCGACGAAACGGTTGACGCGACTTTGCAAGCCATGGAGACGACGGCCCTCAGGATAGATAACACGCTGCGTCAGAACGAAATGTCGGCGCGATTGGAAGGTGGGCAAGTGAGGGTGAACCGCACGGCCATCGACCGGCTGATCGAGAAGAACGGCTGCCTGACCAAGCTGCATCAGACATTGCCCAACGCCGAACTCTATGTCACCCGCCGCGACAGCACCCAACTCGGCATATTCATCGCCGGCCAGGAGAGCGGCTACCGGAAACTGGTGCATGAGAACCGAGAGATGTTCATCTTCACGCAGCCCCTTGGCGACAGGCCGTTTGTGCTTACAGCCGTATGTCCGGCAGAAGATGTCTACGGCAGGTACTCACGCATGGAGTGGTTCCTGTGGCTCAGGGGCGTGGTCGGTGTGCTGATCCTGCTTGTTGTACTCTACGCCGTCGTAGGCCGACATCTGCGTCCGTTGCACTGGCTGGCAGACTCGGCACAGAGCATCGCCAACGGCAACCTGGACACGCCGATACCCGATGCACACCACGAGCACGAGGCGGGCCGACTGCAGAATAGTCTGGCAAAGATGCAACAGGCGCTAAAGGCCTACATGACGGAGATGCAGCAGAAACAGGTGATGCTGAGCAAGCAAAACGCGGAGCTGAAGGCGGCCTACGCTGAGGTGCAGGCCTACGAGGAAAAGAAGACGAACTTCGTGCAAGATATGACGGCACAGATGGCCAAGCCGGTGGATAGCCTCTGCCAGCAGGCCGAGACTATCTGCCGTGATGCTGCGACGATGACAAAAGAGGAGATGACGCAGCTGCAAGCGGTCATCATGAAGGACTCGGAGACCATCACACAACTGTTGGACAAACTAATGAAGGAGACCGCCCTATGAAACGACCACTGCGCTATATCCGGCAGCACCTCTCGCTGCGCCTCGGCCTGATCATCACGCTCATCATCGCCGTCGCCTTCACGCTGCTATCCGACGTCCTGTTCGAACGCTGCAGGCATTTCATCCAGCGAGCTGCCATCGACCATGCCACGCAACTCCTGGACAATACCGCAGAGCGCATCACTGGCATCATGGACGAGACAGAGCTCGTGACCAACTTCATGGCGCGCACCGTGCCCAGCCACCTCTCGCCCGACTCATTGCTGGCATTCTCGCGGCGAGGGGTCGAAGAGAACGATTTTCTCACCGGACTCGCCATCTCGATGGAGCCGAATTTCTTCCCCGAAATGGGACGCTATTACTCCGCCTACTCACTGCGCGGTCCCGACAGCATCACCACTGTGAGGGAAGGGCCATTCGAGTACTTCGAAGCCGTGTGGTATAAGACCCCACGCTCGCTCGGCACCAGCTGTTGGGTCGATGCCTACGATGACTACAACGAGGGCACGCTCTCGTCGCCCGACATTCTAACCTCGTATTGCTGTCCGATGCGCGACGCTGAGGGACACTACGTCGGCTCCATCACCGCCAGTCTCACGCTGAAGTGGCTCTCCACCTCGGTCAGTGCTCTGCAGCCATACCCGAACTCATCGGCCATCATGATAGGGCGCGATGGCACCTATCTGGTACACCCCGATACAGCAAAGCTTTTCCGCGAGACCATCTTCAGCGACGCAGCCCCCGAATCGCGCCCCGACATCGAGACGCTAGGACGCGCGATGATTGGCGGGCGGAGCGGCATGATAGAGACAAAGGTCGACGGCCGTGACGCGTTCATCCTTTACCGTCCGTTGGAGCGTACAGGCTGGAGCATCGCCATCGTATGTCCTGAAAGTGATGTTTTCGCCCGTTATTACCGCGTGCTCGCCATCGTCTGGGCCATCATCGGCATCGGACTACTGCTGTTACTCGTCGTCTGCTATCAGATCGTGCGCGGCGCCATCCAGCCGCTGCGACAACTGGACTACGAGGCGCAACGCATCGCCGAGGGCCATTTCGACACTGACCTCACCGAGAGTCCACGACAGGATAGCATCGGCCGGCTGCAGAACAGTTTCATACGCATGCAGCAGTCGCTCGCCACGTCGGTGAACGACATACGCAGCGTGAATGCCAAGTTGAAGCAACGCAACGAGGAACTCACCCGCGCCTACCAGCTTCAGCTCGACACTAACCGCGAGAAGGCGGCCTTCATCCAGAAGATGTATCACGAGATACGCACGCCGCTGAACATCATCGGCGGCTTTACGCAGGTACTCACCGCCAGCCTCCCCGACCTGCCCACCGAGGAAGTCGCCGACATCACCGGCCGCATCTCGGAGAGCGCCTCTAACATTGCCCGCCTCGCCAAGGATCTCGACAGGGTGGCCAACTCCAATTAAAAAGAATTTGTTACTAATGTAATTACTAAACTTATGGACAGAAGAGATTTTATCAAGAAAGCAACGATGGCCGTCTGCCGTCGCGGCGGTGCTACAGCCACGCTCCAGACGATGAACATGTTTATGAACTTTATCAGGTGAAGATTATGAAGAAGCAAATAGTATTATTGACAGTGAGCCTGATGACAGCTCTTGCCTGGGGGCAAAGCCCCACAATAAAAGTTGAAGGAGGAATGGTACAAGGTGTTCCTTCTGCAGCAAGTGATGTAACTGTTTTCCGAGGCATCCCGTATGCGGCACCTCCTGTTGGTGACCTCCGATGGAAACGGCCGCAGCCCGTCGTGAAGTGGAAGGGCGTCAAAGTAACCGACAAATTCAGTAATATCTGCTGGCAGCCGGGCAATGCCGTCGGTACCTTCTATGGCAATGAGTTCTATTGGAAGGAGAACACCTTGCAGAGCGAGGACTGCTTGTATCTGAACGTCTGGACTCCTGCAAGTGCCGTCGGAAATCCGGCGAGCAAACTGCCTGTGGCTTTCTGGGTGCATGGCGGGGCCTATTTCAACGGCTATGGTCATGAGATTACGATGGACGGTGATGCATGGGCTAAACGGGGTGTGATCCTCGTTACCATCAACTACCGCCTGGGCATCTTCGGATTCCTCGCCCACCCCGAACTGTCGGCAGAGAACCCTGATGGCACATCAGGCAACTACGGTACATACGACCAGGTGGCTGCCCTGAGATGGGTGCACGACAATATCGCGCAGTTCGGTGGCGATCCTGACAACATCACCGTGCTCGGACAGAGTGCCGGAGCTGCCAGCATTAAGAATCTTGTCAGCTCGCCCTTGTCGAAAGGTCTGATTAAGAATGCTATCATTCAGAGTGGCGGTGGTATCGGTTCGTTTGGCAATTCTGACAATGGCCAGAAGCAGGCCGAGGCAACTGGCAAGGCCTTTATGGACAAATTCGGTTATAACAACCTGAAGGCAATGCGTGCCGTGCCTGCCGAGCGGTTGCTTGAGATATTCAAGGCCGAGGGTATGAATCTCTTCCGTCCTCACATCGATGGTATTCTGCTGACAGAGAGCTTCGACGATGCAGCCCGCAATCAGCACTTGGCCGATGCCAATTACATGATAGGCTGCACACTCGACGATATCCGTCCGATGGGAAAGCAGATCGACGAGTTCTGTTTCTTGCGTGACTCGCTCGATCA
>JAEEGG010023236.1_pt1 | contig 12125 bp, 8 predicted proteins | sample 9134161 | NCBI WGS metagenome assembly JAEEGG01 (sample SAMN16246543, study PRJNA631951) | gut metagenome | biome: gut microbiome; feature: rumen; material: CR-attached | host: Bos | place: Iran: Karaj | collected 2018-10 | reverse complement strand
CTCGCGGCGACCCCTCTTGACCTTGCCCATGATGATCTCGCCGTTGAGCTCGGCGATGATGGCAGGGTTGGAAGGATTGCGGGCCTCGAAGAGCTCGGTGACGCGCGGCAGACCGCCGGTGATATCCGAAGACTTGCCGATGGCGCGCGGGATCTTGATGAGGATGTCTCCGACGTTGACCATGCTGCCGTCCTCGGTCATGACATGGGCTCCGACAGGGAGGTTGAACTGCTTGATGCTGACACCCTTCTCGTCCACGATGTGGATGGTGGGGTTCTTGGTCTTGTCGCGGGACTCGATGATGACCTTGTCCCTGTTGACCGAGAACTCGTCGGCGATCTCCTCGCGGTAGGTGACGCCCTCGATCATATTCTCGAAGCGGACCTTTCCGGCGTGCTCGACGATGTTGATGGCGTTGTAGGCATCCCATTCGCAGATACGGTCGCCCTTCTTAACGGTCTCGCCGTCCTTCTTGTAGAGGATGGAACCGTAGGCGATGTCATACTGGGAATAGGTGATACCGGTATTCTCGTCGAGGATGCGGAGCTCGGTGGTGCGGCTGACGACCACGTCCTGGACCTCTCCGGTATCGCTTACGCGCTGGATGGTCCTGAGCTCGGAGTACTCGAGCTTACCGTCGTACTTGGAGTCGATGGCGTTGTCCGCAGCTTCACCTCCGGCGACACCTCCCGCGTGGAAGGTACGGAGGGTCAGCTGGGTACCGGGTTCGCCGATGGACTGGGCGGCGATGACGCCGACCACTTCACCTTTCTCGACCATCCTGGTGGTAGCGAGGTTGCGGCCGTAGCACTTGGCGCAGACACCCTTGCGGGATTCGCAGGTAAGGACCGAACGGATCTCGACCTGCTCGATGGGCAGGGAGTTGATGAGCTCGGCTTCCTTCTCCTTGATCTCCGCTCCTGCGGGGAGGATGAGCTCTCCGGTGAGAGGGTTGAAGATGTCGTGCACGGTGGTGCGGCCAAGGATCCTCTCGCCGAGGGACTCGACGATCTCATCCTTGCTCTTGATGGCGGTGGCGATGAGGCCGCGGAGCGTACCGCAGTCCTCCTCGGTGATGATAACGTCATGCGACACGTCCACGAGACGGCGGGTCAGGTAACCTGCATCAGCGGTCTTGAGGGCGGTATCGGCCAGACCCTTACGGGCACCGTGGGTCGAGATGAAGTACTCGAGCACCGTCATTCCTTCCTTCAGGTTGGAAATGATAGGATTCTCGATGATTTCGTTGCCGGCGCCGCCGGACTTCTGCGGCTTGGCCATAAGGCCTCGCATGCCGCAGAGCTGCTTGATTTGCTGGGTGGAACCGCGGGCTCCGGAGTCGAGCATCATGTACACGGGGTTGAAACCCTGCTGGTCGGCGGAAATCTGCTTCTCCACGATGCCGGTGAGGCGGTTGTCGATGGAGGTCCAGAGGTCGATTACCTTGTTGTAACGCTCGTTGTTGGTGATGAAGCCCATCGCGTAGTTGTTCTTGATGTCTTCCACCTGCTTGTATCCGGAGTCGATCAGGCTGAGTTTCTCTTCGGGGATGATGACGTCGCCGAGGTTGAAGGAGATGCCTGCGCGGAAAGCCTGGTCGTAACCAAGGTTCTTGATGTCGTCGAGGAACTTGGCGGTGCGGGTCACGCCGGTGTTCTTGATGACCTCGGTGATGATGCTTCTGAGGGCTTTCTTGCCGAGGACCTTGTTGACATAGGGGACCTCATCGGGAACGTACTGGTTCACGATGATACGTCCGGCGGTGGTCTTCACCATCTGGGTGCCCTTTGAAGGATCCTGCTTGTCGACGGGGAGGCGTACCTCCACGAGGGCGTGCATCTCGATGACCTTCTCGTCGAAGGCGATGATGACTTCCTCGGGACCGTAGAAACGCATGCCGGTACCCTTGGCGCCGGGCTTCTCCTTGGTGATATAGTACAGACCGAGCACCATGTCCTGCGAAGGGACGGTGATAGGGGCTCCGTTGGCCGGGTTGAGGATGTTCTGCGAACCGAGCATCAGCAGCTGTGCCTCCATGATGGCGGCGTTGCCGAGAGGGAGGTGGACAGCCATCTGGTCACCGTCGAAGTCGGCGTTGAAAGCCGTACATGCGAGAGGGTGCAGCTGGATGGCCTTGCCTTCGATCATCCTGGGCTGGAAAGCCTGGATACCGAGACGGTGGAGGGTAGGTGCGCGGTTGAGGAGCACGGGATGTCCCTTCATGACGTTCTCGAGGATGTCCCAGATGACGGGGTCCTTACGGTCCACGATCTTCTTGGCGGACTTGACGGTCTTCACGATGCCGCGCTCGATGAGCTTGCGGATGATGAAAGGCTTGTAGAGCTCGGCGGCCATGTACTTCGGCAGACCGCACTCGTGCATGTTGAGCTCAGGACCGACGACGATGACCGAACGGGCGGAGTAGTCGACACGTTTTCCGAGGAGGTTCTGACGGAAGCGGCCCTGCTTACCCTTGAGGCTGTCGGACAGGGACTTGAGGGCCCTGTTGGACTCGCTCTTGACGGCCGAGGACTTCTTCGAGTTGTCGAAGAGGGAATCCACGGCTTCCTGGAGCATGCGCTTCTCGTTGCGGAGGATCACCTCGGGAGCCTTGATCTCGATGAGCTTCTTGAGGCGGTTGTTGCGGATGATGACCCTTCTGTAGAGGTCGTTGAGGTCGGAGGTCGCAAAGCGGCCGCCGTCCAGCGGAACGAGCGGGCGGAGATCCGGCGGGATGACCGGGATGACCTTCATGATCATCCACTCGGGACGGTTGACGTCCTTGGACTCCTGGAACCACTTGACCACTGCGAGCCTCTTGAGTTGCTCGGTCTTGCGCTGCTGGGAAGTCTCCACGAGCATTTTCTGGCGGAGATCCTTGCCGAGGGCATCGACGTCGATCTCCTTCAGGAGGTCGTAGATGCCTTCAGCGCCCATCTTGGCGATGAACTTGTCGGGATCGTCGTCGGGAAGGTTCTCGTTGCCGGGAATCCTGGCCATCACGTCGAGGTATTCGTCCTCGGAGAGGAGCTCCATCTTGGGGACCTCGGTGCAGCCGGGCTTGACCACTATGTACTTTTCGTAATAGATGACCGACTCGAGCTTCTTGGAAGGAAGTCCGAGAAGGGCGGAAATCTTGTTGGGAGCGGACTTGAAGTACCAGATGTGGGCCACGGGAACGGTCAGGGTGATATGACCCATGCGCTCGCGGCGGACCTTCTTCTCGGTGACTTCGACCTTGCACCTGTCACAGACGATTCCACGGTAGCGGATCCTCTTGTATTTTCCGCAATAGCATTCGTAATCCTTGGTAGGACCGAATATCTTTTCGCAGAAGAGGCCGTCACGCTCAGGCTTGTAGGTCCTGTAGTTGACGGTTTCCGGCTTCAGGACTTCGCCCCTCGAACGCTCGGTGATGTCCTCGGGCGATGCGAGCGAAATGCTGATCCGCTGGAAATTGCTCTTGACCTTGTTGTCCTTATTGTTGAATGTAGGCATATTCTTGTCGTTCAATTTGTCCGTGATTAATCCAAGGTGACCTTGAGTCCGAGACCCCTGAGCTCGTGGAGAAGCACGTTGAGGGATTCGGGGATGCCGGGAGTCGGCATCGGATCTCCCTTGACGATGGCTTCATAGGTCTTCGAACGTCCGGTGACGTCGTCGGATTTGACAGTAAGGATCTCCTGGAGGGCGTTGGCCGCGCCGAAGGCCTCGAGGGCCCAGACCTCCATCTCTCCGAAACGCTGGCCTCCGAACTGGGCTTTACCGCCGAGAGGCTGCTGGGTGATGAGGGAGTAGGGACCGATGCTTCTGGCGTGCATCTTGTCGTCGACCATGTGGCCGAGCTTGATCATGTAGATGATACCAACGGTTGCGGGCTGGTCGAACCAGTCGCCGGTACCTCCGTCGCGGAGCATGGTCTTGCCGTATCTCGGGACTCCGGCCTTGTCGGTGAGGTCGGTGATCTCGTCGAGGCTGGCACCGTCGAAGATCGGGGTGCTGAACTTCAGTCCGAGCTCCTTGCCGGCCCATCCGAGGACGGTTTCATAGATCTGTCCGAGGTTCATACGCGAAGGCACGCCGAGCGGGTTGAGCACGATATCGACCGGAGTACCGTCTCCCAGGAAAGGCATGTCCTCCTGGCGGACGATCTTGGCGACGATACCCTTGTTTCCGTGACGGCCGGCCATCTTGTCACCGACGGTGATCTTGCGCTTCTTGGCGATATAGACCTTGGCGAGCTGCATCACTCCGTTGGGAAGCTCGTCTCCGACCTTGATCTTGTCGATCTCGCGCTTGTTCTTGGCGGCGGCGGTCTTCTGGGCGATGCAATAGTTGTTGATGAGGTCGCGGATCAGGAGATTGGCGTCCTTGTCGCCCGTCCACTTGTTGGAGTTGATGTTGTCGTAGTCGATGGCACGGAGCTGGTCGACGGTGAACTTCTTGTCCTTGGGGACGATCTCCACTCCATAGAGGTCGCTGACACCTGCGCTCTTGCGGTTCTTGGTCAGGACAGCAAGCTTCTGGATGAACTCCTCGCGAAGCTTCTCGGAAGCCTGGTTGAACAACTCTTCCTTAAGCTCGATCTTAGCCTTGAGCTCGTTCTTGGAAGGACCCTTCTTGGCTGTCGAGAGCTTGGCGTAAAGCGCTGTCTTGACGACGGTTCCGCTGAGCGAAGGATTGGCCTTGAGGGAGGCGTCCTTGACGTCGCCGGCCTTGTCGCCGAAGATGGCCTTGAGGAGTTTCTCTTCCGGGGAAGGATCGCTCTCTCCCTTAGGTGTAATCTTACCGATAAGGATGTCGCCCGGCTCGATGTGGGCGCCGATGCGTACGATACCGTCCTCGTCGAGGTCCTTTGTGGCGTCCTCGCTGATGTTGGGGATGTCGGAGGTGAGCTCCTCCATTCCGCGCTTGGTGTCGCGGACCTCGGTGAGGTACTCGTCGACATGGACGGAGGTGAGGATGTCCCACTTGACCATCTCCTCGGAAAGGACGATGGCGTCCTCATAGTTGTAACCCTTCCAAGGCATGAAGGCTACCATGAGGTTGCGGCCAAGCGCAAGCTCTCCGTTCTGGGTGGCGTAACCCTCGGTGAGGATCTGGCCCGCCTCGACGATGTCGCCCTTGCGGACGACAGGCTTGAGCATGACGGTCGTGCTCTGGTTGGTCCTCCTGTAGATGGGGAGGGTATAGACGGTCTCGACGGGCGAGAAGCTCACGAAGTTCTCGTCGTCGGTGCGCTCGTACTTGATGCGGATCTCGTTGGCGTCGACATAGGTGACCTCTCCCTTGCGCTCGGCAATGTACTGGGTCCTGGAGTCGATGCAGACCCTTTCCTCCAGACCGGTGCCCACGATAGGGGCTTCGGGGCTGAGGAGCGGAACGGCCTGCCTCATCATGTTCGCTCCCATGAGGGCGCGGTGGGCGTCGTCATGCTCGAGGAACGGGATGAGTGATGCGGCCACGGAAGCCATCTGGTTCGGGGCCACGTCCATGTAGTTGACCTCTTCCTTGGTAACCACGGGGAAATCGGCCTCCAGACGGCACTGGATACGGTCGTCGGTGATGGTACCGTCGTCCTCCATGCGGACGTTGGCCAGGGAGACGAGACGGTTTTCTTCCTCCTCGGCGCTCATGTAGTGCCATCCTTCGTCGCTCAGGTCGACCTTGCCGTCCTTGACGTCGCGGTAAGGAGTCTCGATGAATCCGAGCCCGTTGATGCGGGCATAGACGCAGAGCGAGGAGATCAGACCGATGTTCGGTCCTTCAGGCGACTCGATAGGGCAGAGGCGGCCGTAGTGCGTGTAGTGCACGTCGCGGACCTCGAATCCCGCCCTGTCGCGGCTGAGACCTCCGGGACCGAGGGCCGAGAGACGGCGCTTGTGCGTGATCTCGGCCAGAGGGTTGGTCTGGTCCATGAACTGCGACAGCTGGCTGGTGCCGAAGAAGGAGTTGATCACGGAAGACAGGGTCTTCGCGTTGATGAGGTCGATGGGGTTGAACTGCTCGCTGTCGCGGACGTTCATCCTCTCGCGGATGGTACGGGCCATCCTGGAGAGACCCACGCTGAACTGGTTGGCCAGCTGCTCGCCGACGGTGCGTACGCGCCTGTTGCTCAGGTGGTCGATATCGTCGACGGTGGCCTTGGAGTTGATGAGCTGGATGAGATACTTGATGATCTCGATGATATCGTTGTTGGTGAGCACCCTGACGTCTTCGCCGGTGGTGAGGCCGAGCTTCTTGTTCAGGCGGTACCTTCCGACGTTGCCGAGGTCATAGCGCTTCTCCGAGAAGAAGAGCTTGTCGATGACGTCCCTCGCGGTGTTCTCATCCGGCGGTTCGGAATTGCGGAGCTGCTTGTAGATGTAGCTGACGGCTTCGTACTCGGTATTGGTCGGGTCCTTCTGCAGGGTGTTGAAGATGATGGCGTATTCGTTGGTATTGGCCTCGTCCTTCTGCAGGAGGATGGTCTTCACCTCGGTCTCGAGTATGCTCTCGATGGTCTCGTCGTTAAGGATCTCTCCGCGCTCGACGATCGGAACGGTACGCTCGATGGGGATGACCTCGCCGGTATCCTCGTCCTCGAAGTCCTCGATCCAGGTCTTGAGGACCTTGGCTGCGAGCTTGCGGCCTTCGTTGGCCTTGAGCTCCTCGGGGGTGACGGCGATTTCGTCGGCAAGTCCGAAAATGTCAATGATATCCTTGTCACTGTTGAAACCGATGGCCCTGAGAAGGGTAGTGACAGGCAATTTCTTCTTGCGGTCGATGTACGCGTACATGACATTGTTGATGTCAGTGGCGAACTCGATCCAGGATCCCTTGAACGGGATTATGCGGGCAGAATAGAGCTTGGTGCCGTTGGCATGCATGCTCTGGTCGAAGAAGACTCCGGGCGAGCGGTGAAGCTGCGATACTATGATTCGCTCCGATCCGTTGATGACGAAGGTTCCGGCAGGAGTCATATAGGGGATGTTGCCCAGATAGACGTCCTGGACGCGGGTATCGAAGTCCTCGTGCTCGGGATCGGTGCAGGAAAGGCGGAGTTTGGCCTTAAGGGGGACGTTGTACGTCAGACCCCTTTCAAGACATTCTTCGATCGAATACTGGGGCGGATCGATGAAATAGTCGATGAACTCCAGCTTGTAGTTGTTTCTTGTGTCTTCGATCGGGAAAATCTCCTGGAAGACCTGGTACAGTCCCTCGTTCTTTCGGTTCTCGGGAGTGGTCTCGAGCTGGAAGAAGTCCTTGAACGACTTCAGCTGCACCTCGAGCAGGTCAGGATAGTCCAGGATCTTAGACGTTGCGAAATTAATTCGCTGGTTTTTTGTCTTATTTGACATATTCTGCCTTTGAAAATAACAAAACTTTATTACGAAGAAAAAGGTTTAGAGCCTACTCCGGCTCTAAACCTGTTTTTGTTCCCCTGAAGAGGGAAGGGGGCGAAGTTACTTAACCTCAACTTCGGCACCAGCCTCCTCGAGAGCGGCCTTGAGCTGCTCTGCCTCTGCAGCGGAGACTTTCTCCTTGATGGTGGCGGGAGCCTTGTCGACAAGCTCCTTGGCCTCCTTAAGTCCGAGTCCGAGAGCCTCCTTGACGGCCTTGATGACACCGAGCTTGGCGGTGCCGGCGCTCTTGAGGACCACATCGAATTCGGTCTGCTCAGCCGGGCCTTCCTCGGCTGCGCCGCCGGCAGCAACAACGACTGCTGCTGCAGCAGGCTCGATACCGTACTCTTCCTTCAGGATGTTAGCGAGTTCCTGAACGTCTTTAACAGTCAAGTTAACCAACTCTTCTGCAAGTGCTTTAACGTCTGCCATAATTGTTTTTTATTTTTAGATTGTTATTGTTTGTTTCTTATTCTGCTGCAGGTGCTTCTGCGGGGGTCTCTGCAGGCTCTGCTGCAGGTGCCTCTGCGGGTGCTGCCTTGACCTTGGCGAGGGACTTGATGAGGACGTCCTCGGCCTGGTCTTCCGCAACCGTCTGGAGAGCGGAGACGACACGGCGGATAGGGGACTGGATAAGTCCGATGATGTCGCCGATGAGCTCTTCGCGGGTCTTGATGGCAGCGAGCTGGTCAAGCTTGTCAGCGCCGATGAAAGCGCACTCCTGTACATATGCACCCTTGACGACCGGTTTCTGCATACCGTCCTTGTTGAGCTTCTTGATGAGCTTGCCGGGGGCGTTGGGGACGTTGCAGTACATGATCGCGGTATTGCCCTTGAGGGTCTCGATGAGCTTCTGCATCTCAGGGTTGTCGATACCCTTGAGAACGTGCGCGAAGAGGGTATTCTTCACGACGGAGAGCTTGATGCCCTCTTCGAAGCAGGCGCGGCGGAGCTTGCCCGTATCCTTGGCATTCAGGCCAGCGATATCCGTAACATAGAAATTGGGATATTCCTTAAGCTGGGCTGAGATGGTTTCAATAATCTGATCTTTGAGTTCTTTCTTCATAATATTGAATTTTTATTTCTCAGCACCGTTCAAGAATGCTTTGATGTCAACTTTAACTCCGGGGCTCATGGTCGTGCAGACGGCGGCGCTCTTCATGTAAGTACCCTTGAGGGACTGAGGCTTGAGCTTTGCTACTGCATTGAGGAACTCGGCAGCGTTCTCATAGATCTGCTCGGGGGTGAAGGAAACCTTGCCGATAGCAGCGTGGACGATACCGGTCTTGTCGACCTTGAAATCGATCTTTCCGGCCTTGACCTCCTTGATCGCGTTTCCGATCTCCATGGTCACGGTGCCGGTCTTGGGGTTCGGCATAAGGCCGCGGGGTCCGAGGATACGTCCAAGGGCACCGACCTTTGCCATGACGGAAGGAGTACAGACGATGACGTCGACGTCAGTCCAACCGCCCTTGATCTTCTCGATGTACTCGTCGAGTCCGACGTAGTCTGCACCGGCGGCCTGGGCCTCGGCCTCCTTGTCAGGAGTACAGAGTGCGAGGACGCGGGTGATCTTGCCGGTTCCATGAGGAAGCGTGACAACGCCACGGATCATCTGGTTGGCCTTGCGGGGATCGACTCCGAGGTTGGCGGAGATCTCCACGGAAGCGTCGAACTTGGTGTAGGTGATATCCTTCAAAATCCCACATGCTTCGGAGAGCGTGTAAACCTTGGTATGGTCATACTTGGCCAATACGGCTTTCTGATTCTTTGTCAATTTGCTCATGATGCGTAGATTTTAAAGGTCCTCGGGGAATTTACCTGTAACAGTGATGCCCATGCTCCTTGCGGTACCTGCAACCATCCTCATAGCGGATGCGATGGTGAAACAGTTGAGGTCAGGCATCTTGCCCTCTGCGATTTCCTTCACCTGGTCCCAGGTGATGGAGGCAACCTTCTTCCTGTTAGGCTCGCCGGAGGCGGTCTGGATCTTCGCGGCCTCCTTGATGGAGATCGCTACAGGCGGCTGCTTTACTTCAAACGAGAAGGACTTGTCGGAATAGACCGTGATGACCACAGGGAGGACCTTTCCCGCCTGGGCCTGCGTAGCAGCGTTGAACTGCTTGCAGAAGTCCATAATGTTCAAGCCTTTGGAACCGAGAGCCGGTCCTACCGGAGGTGCTGGATTAGCGGCTCCTCCTTTGATTTGGAGCTTGATGAATCCGGTAACTTCTTTTGCCATAATAAAATGTTATTCTTTAGTGACTTGTGTAAAACTGAGTTCCAAGAGGGTCTTCCTGCCGAAAATGACAACGATGACCTTGAGCTTGCTCCTGTCCTCTATGATACCGTCTACCGTACCGCTGAAACCGCTGAACGGGCCGTCAGTGATCTTGACCTTGTCGCCGAGGGCGTAGTTGACCTCGGTCTCGGCCGCACTGTCGGCGTTCTCGTCCTGCTGGCCGAGAATCCTCTGTGCCTCCTCCTCGCGGATGGGGACGGGGACTCTCTCTATCTGGGATCCATTGCCGGTTTTCTTCTCTGTCAGGAAGCCTGACATTCCGGGGATAAGATTGCGGATGATATTCTCAAGTTTCGCGCTCAGTTCAGCCTGGATAAGCACATAACCGGGGAAGAGCAGTTTGTCGACTGCCTTCCTCTTGTTATTTTTCGTGACGATTTCCTTCTTGACTGGTACGAGAACCTGGCCTACCTGATCCTGAAGCCCGCTTCTTTCTATTTCCTTTTCAAGATAATCTTTGGCTTTCTTTTCTTTTCCACCGGCTGTTCGAAGAACATACCATTTCATTTCGCCCATGATATCAAACGGATATTACAATGTGTAAATTGCGGTCATGACAGACTGGAAAGCAAGGTCTATCACCCAGAGCGCAAGAGCGAGGATGGCCGTCGTGACCATGACCAGGATAGCTGAACTCTGCAGCTTGTCCCAGGTGGGCCAGGTGGTCTTCTTCGTGAGCTCTACGTAAGACTCCTTCAGATAGTTGATAAACTTTCTCATCTTTACTTTTAATGGACTCCGTCAAATTGGAAGCGGCGACGGTGTCTGTTAAACAATTACCAAATCGTAACCTTTGATATATATTGGCAGGGGAAGCAGGATTCGAACCCACATCTACGGTTTTGGAGACCGCTGAACTACCCTTGTTCTATTCCCCTGAAAAGGGATGCCTCCCCGAAGGAAGGCCTCCCCGTAAATCTTTTCGAGAAATTACTCGATGATCTTGATGACCTGTCCGGCACCGACGGTGCGGCCACCCTCGCGGATTGCGAAGCTGAGACCCTCGTTCATAGCGACGGCGGTGATGAGCTTCACAGTGATCTCCACGTTGTCACCAGGCATAACCATCTCGACACCCTCGGGGAGCAAGATCTCACCGGTAACGTCAAGGGTACGGATGAAGAACTGGGGACGATAGTGGTTGTGGAACGGGGTGTGACGGCCACCTTCCTCTTTCTTGAGGACATAGATCTGGGCCTTGAACTCGGTGTGAGGAGTGATGGAGCCGGGCTTGGCAACGACCTCGCCGCGCTTCACTTCCTTCTTGTCGATACCACGGAGGAGGAGACCTACGTTGTCACCAGCCTCACCCTGGTCGAGGAGCTTGCGGAACATCTCGACACCGGTGCAAACGCTGGTGCGGGGCTTCTCGCTGAAACCGACGAGCTCGACGGGATCACCAACGTGGATGGTACCGGCCTCGATACGGCCAGTCACGACGGTACCACGACCGGTGATGGAGAAGATGTCCTCGATAGGCATGAGGAAAGGCTTGTCAGTCAGACGGACCGGCAGAGGGATATAGGTGTCGACAGCGTCCATGAGCTCGAGCACTTTCTCCTCCCACTGAGGCTCTCCGTTGAGGGCACCCAGAGCGGAACCGCGGATGACGGGAGCGTTGTCGCCGTCGAAATCGTACTTGCTGAGAAGGTCACGGACCTCCATCTCGACGAGGTCAAGCATCTCCTCATCGTCGACAAGGTCGACCTTGTTGAGGAAGACGACCATCTTAGGGACGTTCACCTGCTTGGCGAGGAGGACGTGCTCGTTGGTCTGCGGCATGGGGCCGTCAGTAGCGGCAACGACGAGGATAGCACCATCCATCTGGGCGGCACCGGTAACCATGTTCTTCACATAGTCGGCGTGGCCAGGGCAGTCGACGTGAGCATAGTGACGGTTTGCAGTCTGATACTCGACGTGGGCGGTGTTGATGGTGATACCACGCTCCTTCTCCTCAGGGGCGTTGTCGATCTGGTCGAAGGACTTGATCTCGCTGAGACCCTGCTTTGCAAGCACCATGGTGATGGCGGCGGTCAAAGTGGTCTTGCCATGGTCAACGTGGCCGATCGTGCCGATGTTGACATGCGGTTTGGTTCTCTGGAATGTTTCTTTTGCCATAATATTATGTTTTTTAAGTGTTTACAATCACAGTAAAGGTCCTTTTGGACCTAAAAAAAGAGCCGATGATGGGATTTGAACTCATGACCTCATCCTTACCAAGGATGCGCTCTACCCCTGAGCTACATCGGCTTTCTGGAGCGGAAAACGAGGTTCGAACTCGCGACCCTCAGCTTGGAAGGCTGATGCTCTACCAACTGAGCTACTTCCGCAGTTAATTTCCGTGGGAGGTGGTGGACTCGAACCACCGAACCCTGAGGGAGCGGATTTACAGTCCGCCGCAATTGCCACTATGCGAACCTCCCAAGTTCTTTTTTTCT
>JAEEGG010023231.1_pt1 | contig 12127 bp, 4 predicted proteins | sample 9134161 | NCBI WGS metagenome assembly JAEEGG01 (sample SAMN16246543, study PRJNA631951) | gut metagenome | biome: gut microbiome; feature: rumen; material: CR-attached | host: Bos | place: Iran: Karaj | collected 2018-10 | reverse complement strand
AAGCATAATGAGGATATTATCCCACTATACGCATTTTAGTATTATAGTCAATATTTTGTCAAAGTGCAATACAAAAAACAAGAAAAAGAAAAAAAGTTTCCCAACATAACGTTAGGAACTTAATTTATTTAATTAAAATGAATAATTATGAACTAAATCTCTAAGATCTTGACTATAAGTTTGATAAGCATCTCTTAAATCAGCTTTTGCAATACCAAATAATTCACTTTCACTTAATTCATAATGTCTTTCACTGCTATTCCACTTACATGCTAGCCAATTATGAAGTGTTGATTCTTTAATTGAAGAATTTGAAGTGAAATAGAATCTGATATTCTTACATACATCTCTGTTAGTTTCAAACTTAGAGCTATTATCAATATAGAATGCATCTGATGCAACATTAGTAATTGTATCGCTGAAATAAATATTTCTTAATGATGAACAATTCTTAAATGCATTATTAATAATTGTTTCAAATCCATCATTGAAATAAATATTTCTAATTGAAGTATTTCCAGTGAATGTTGAGCCTTCTCCTACTGTTTCCATAGTAGCTAATACATAATATGAATCACCTACTAATACATATTTAGGGAAGATTACATCAATTGAGCTACCTTCATAGCTTAATACTGAAGCCTTACCATTATTTAATGTATAAGTCATACCATTAGATGCATAATATGCCTTTAATGTTTGATCCTCTTCAGCTAATGTATTGATATTACCTCTATAATATTCACCATTAGCGTTATACCAATAGTTAATACTGTAGTTATTATAAGAACCAAAATCAAATGGATCATAAGATAATTCTAAACCCTTTAATACACTTATTCCATAATACCAGCTTGAAGCGAACTTAGTATTATAATCAAATGTAATATTATAATAATTATCTCTATTCTTATATGTTTCAATATAGAAATAACCATATTCACCATTAATTATCATATTATCAAAATATGTAGTAAATAATAGATTAGCATCTATATTAGATCCATCATAATTATAATAAATACCATTCTTTAATATTTGATAATTACCAACTAAATTTAACGAATTAGAATCAATATCCATATAATATTCATCATCAACATAAAGTTTGAATGAAACTTCCTTTAATGATGCTGTTAAAATGATATTATCTTTTGGCATTAAATTTGATTCATATAATTCATCATTTAATTTATAACCATCAATATAATAATATTTAGAATCAATTAATAATACATCATTTGTTAATAAGCTAGAAATATCATAATTTTCATATAAATAATAATCTTTTGAAGAATCATTCTTAACAATTGTTAATTTATAGCCTTTAACAAATTTAGCATATAAAGTAACATTTGATTCTTGAATTGTATTATATGTACATTTCTTAGATAAATTCTTATCTGTATACCAGCCTTCAATTACATAAATTTCGCCATTATATGTAATGTAATCATATGTTGGGAATGTGAATGTAGTTCCAGCTATACCAGTTTCTCTAGTATTATCAATACCATATCCTGAAGTATAGAATGTTACACTATGACTTCTTCTACCACTTGGTGTGCCATTTTTAACAATTACATCGACATTAAAATTATAGCCTGACACAAATGTATCTACATTAGATAAATCTACATCAACAAATCTATAATTATTATCAGCGCCCTTAACAACATTAGATAATGTTAATCCATCCTTTAATGTTAAATCAATAGCACTAACCAAATTAACATTGAAACTATTAACATCAGTTAAAGCATAACCAATCTTAATGCCTTCTTCATCTTCAGATGTAACAACTTCTCTTAAACCTAATGAGGCTTCAATATCACCTAAATTACTATTTTGTAATAATTCACCTAAATCAAGTGAGAAATAAAATACAGTGTCATTTTTGCTAGATGAGTAGCTATTTAATACATTATAAGCATCAACAGTACCACCATTAGATTCAGATACTTCGATTTTACTTAAAATAGTATCAGATAAATTCATACCAAAATCTAATAAATAATATAGTATATCTGACATAAATTCATCAGATGTAACCTTTATTTGATATGTATCACTCTTTCTTTGACTAACCACATATACATATCCATCAATATAATAAATATATACATGCTTAGCACCAACTAGTGCTCCACCAATTATACCTATTATTCCACTACTTACATCAGTTAAATCTAAATGAGCATAAATTATAGGTGAACCATCTTCATTTACATGAATCTTAGCATCTACTGGAACATCAATATTTAATAGATCGCCTAAGCCTAAAACATTAACCTTCATTTGGACAGTACCATTAATTGCAAATTCTTTATTATTCGCAGTAACAAGTAAGCCATCAACAAGTGAATCTAAGCCACTGATATCATACCAACCAGATCCAACACTTGGAACTGAGATAGTAGCTTCAGCTTCTTTTAGTTTTAGATAATCAATATCAAATCTAGTTGAACCTGTAGCGTTATAAACTGTATAAATATTATTTGCCTTAATATAAGCAATATTACCATCTGTTCTATTAGTATCTAATTCTAAATTAGCAATAGAATTTTCAGGTTGAACTAGTAAACCAGAAATATCTAATCCTAGCTTTAAATTATTTTCAGTAATACTGAAATTCTTAATTAAGTTATCTAAATCAATACTAATTGAATCAAAATCAAATAAATTCTTAATTTGAGTAGTATCAATATCACTAGCGTTGCTAGTTTCAATATATTTAGATAAGAATGATAAATCAATACCAATAATATCAGTTAATCTACCAACGATATTCATCATATCACTAAGTGGTGTATAAAGCTTAATCATATGACTTAAATTATTTGGATTAGTTCCATAATTTAAATAAAGCATATCTTGATAATTATCTTTATTATCAATATTACCATCAGCTCTATAGCTAAATCCTTCTTTAGTAATGATCTTAGCATTAACAATATGAGTCATCTTAATGCTTCCATCCTCATATTGAATAATTCTACCATCAGCCTCTAAATCAAATCTACCATCTTCATAAATGATAAACTTTAATGTACCATAAACCTTTAGATTTAAAATGCCATTATCATAAACTGAGAAATCTAAATCAATATTGAAATTCTTTTCTTTTGTTAAATCAATAATAACTTTAATAATATCACATAAATTATAAATATCATTTTCATCAAAATATTCAGTAGGTAATACTAAATCATATTTATCTGTTTTAGCTAAACTTGAATTTAATGTAATACCATTTAGCTTTAAGCCAACACTAATTTCATTATTAGCTGAATAAGCAAATGCTATAGATAATTTACCTAATTTATCAAGTAAGCTTGTTAAATCAATTTCTAGATTTAACTTATCATTTTCTTCACTAGCATTTAAAGTATCAATAATTGGTAGGATACTATCAATTGAGAATGTTGAATCATTTTCAATTCCAAGTCTAGTAAATACTTCTTCAATTAATGAATCAATATTAGAAATATCAATCTTAATATTTAATCCTAATAAATTAATATATAGATCATTACCAATAAGCATTGCATTTAATGTTAAATGTAATTTATCATTTGATACTTCTAAATTAACATTTACATTATAATTATCATCTTCTAATAATAAATCAACATAACCATTTAAATTAATATCGAAATCAAAATCAACTAAATCCTTTAGTGATACTTTACCATCAATACTAATTCTTATAGATTCTTTATTAATTAAATCTAAAATAGTAAATACATTATCAATTAATATACTTAAATTAGTATAATTTGTTGGTTCTACAATTTCATCAATTGAATCTAAACCATTAACACTAACATTTAATCCTAATAAGTTAGCTTTTAATCCTAAACCATTTTCTAATTCATCAAGTGTTATAATAATATCTTCATTTACATCAATAATCTTTGATAAATCAATAGATGTAATACTAGATAAATCTAAAATAACATTCTTTGTTGAATTATTTAAATTGATTGCTTTTAGAATATTATTGAAATCAGAACTGAAGATAAAATCAATAATCTTATCTACACTGAATGTAAATTCATTTAAATCTAATTTAGAAATCAATTCTTCTACATTAATATAAGCCTTGAAATCTTTATAAGTTAAATAAATATTCTTTGATTCGTTGAAATATTTAATATTAATATCATAACTATTATTCTTATAGCTAATATTTAAATTCAAATCACCATTTAAATTAATTCTATCAAATACGATATTACCTGAAACATTAATATCCTTATAAGATAATGATATTTCACCACTATAATAATTCTTATCTAATAAATTAATAACATTATTAATTACATTATAAATGTCATAATAATTTGAATTATCAATACTAATTTCATCAAATTCACTTATATTGAATGTTACAGCTAAATTAAACAATTTAGGTGCGCTAATACCAATACCATTAGTTAAATTATCTAAATTAATTCTAATATCTTCAGTAACATCAATGAATTCTGATAAATCAACACCAATATTAGCTAAATTCAATATTACATTTGAATCATTCTTATTTAAATTAATAGATTTTAAGATATCATTAATCTTATCACTGAATAAGATATTTAAAATACTATCAACACTAATAGTGTTATTTAAATCAATTTCTAATAATGATAATAATTCTTCTAATGAAATAGAAACATAAATATTATCATAATTTAAATAAATAATTTCATCAATTAAATATAACTTAACATTAATATCATAATTATTCTTTGATAATTTTAATAATAATTCTAAATCAATACCATTAGTTCTATCAATCTTGATATTACCATCTAATGTAATACCTTTAAATTCACCTGATAATTTAATTTCATATTGTTTTGAATTAATAATATCAATAATATTATCAATTATATCCTTGATATCTAAATAATCAGTTGGATCAAGTGTAATATCAGAAACATTTTCTATATCTACATCAATATTTAAATCATATAATTCACTAATCTTAACATTAAATCCTGATGTACTATCATTAATCTTAATATTTAATAAATTAGCTATTTCAATAAATGAAGGTAAGTTCAAATTAAATTGAGTTAAATCAATACCTAATTCTGTACTCTTTTCATTTAATTCTAATTTGTTAATTAATGTATTGAAATCAATAGACGCAACTAAAGATATGATGCTATCAACATTCATTGAATCATCTAATCCAACTAATGCCTTTAATTCATCAATTGATACATAAATCTTAACATTATCATAATTTAAATATAAATTGTTATCTAATAAATATACATAAATATTGATAGTCTTATTGTTATATTCTAAGCTTAAGTCAATATTTAATTTTAAATCATTTGTAAAATCTAAATTACCGTTAGCATTTAAAATTAGATTATTATAATTACCACTTAAATTGAAGCTTAGCTTCTTATTATTAACAATAGTAATAATATCATCAATTAAATAATCTAAATTAATTAAATCATTATAACCATCTAAATTAACTATAGTAATATTATCATTAGCTTTAACATTTAAATTAACTAAAACATCAGATGCATTAACATTAAGTGTTAATCCATTTTCATTCTTAATTGAAATCTTAATTTGATTTAATTTATCAATGAAATCACTTAAATCTAAATTAATATCAATTAGATCTTCATCAATAACAACATGATTTAATAATTTATCATAATCGATAGATAAAACTGTATCGATAATAGATGCAATATCAATATTATCTAAAGTCTTATCCGTAAATTTAGAAATTAATTCTTTTAATTCTTCTACTGTAATCTTTAATTTTAAATTATTATATTTGAAATAAATTGTATTATCCTTAAATACTAAATTTATAGGTAATTCTAAGTCTTTATATTTAACAGTCGTGTTAACATTTGCGTAAATACCATCATTAAATGATAAGTCACCATCTAATTTAACATTTAAATCTTTATAAGTAACATCACCATTTAAAGATAAAATCTTCTTATCAACGATATCAAAAATATTATCTACAACAAATTTTAAATTAGAAATATTATCAAATTCAGCATAATTATAATTTTCAAAGCTAATATTATCTTCTTTTGATACATTTAATTTAATATTGTTATTTAATAAATTAACATTCGCACTAATTGATTTAATATCATAGCTATCATCAGTCTTAATTAAATTAAATGTTATAGGTAATTCAATTCCTAATAAATTTAATTTAGTATTGATAGTAATGTTATTATCATCTTTAATAACTTCACTACCATTTAAATCAGCTAAAATCTGATTAACATCTAGTGATGAAGCCGAATCAGAAGATAATGATAATCCAGATATTAAATTAGTAATATCATCAATTGAGCCTTTTAGTTTTAAATCACCTAATTTAACATAAATATCATTATTATATTCAATGAATAGATCATCTATTTTAGCTTTAACCTTAACATTATTTAAATCAGAAATATTTAAAGCAGCTAAAATGTCTAAATTAGTATTATCATTAATATTTACATTAACCTTTAAATTAACATCATTGTTACCTTTTTGAAGTGATGAAACAATCATTGTCATTACATCATCTTCAGCATTAACATTTATACCATCATCAGAATCATCATCGTCAGCTGGAGCGACTAAATCCTTATATGATTCAAAATAATCTAAATAATCTTTGTCAAATTCAACATTTTCATAAGAGAAAACATCATGACAATTAGTAACAGTTAAAGCTTCAATACCCATTGATTTAACTTTATATTCTTCTTGAATATCTTGAGCTAACAATTGATATTTAGCATTAATTGTAAATTCGAAATGAATTTTTTGGAATACTGGAACAATTGTAGATGAAGAGTTTGTTAAGATTTCTCTTCTATAATAGAATGGAGCCTTATCCTCAGCTGGATCTAGGTCAAATACTATTTTATAAGTTCCATCACCATTATCAGTTAAAATAATATTATTTCTATCTAAATATGTATCAGCACAAATTATATATCCATTAGCTTGGAATGGTAACCAACCATATCTTTTAATATTTCCTTTATAAGAAATACATTCAGGAATTTGGTTTTTCCAAACTACATTTACACCATCTATCTTATCAGCATCTCTTAATAATACTGTGTTATCATGGAAGAATCTTTGTTTAGCAACAGAAACCATACCACTAGATACAGTTGAAATCATTGCTCTACCATCCTTAACAACACGAGCATTTGCTATTTGTTGAGTAGCAATAGATGCGTTAGCAACACCAGTAGTGATTACCTCAAACTGACTAGAGTTAGCTACAGACCATAAAGCATAAGCAATAACATCCTCTGGACTATGCTCAGTAGGTAATGAACCATCAGTTGGTGCTTCCTTTAAAGTTGTTTGGAATTTAGCATCTGATTCCTCTATTTCTGCTGGAGCTTTATTAGCTTCAGTTAAAATATAGGCACCAAATCCACCAGCGGCACCAACAACAAGTGTGGTAATTATTAAAATTATTTTTGTTCTAAGACGCAATTTTTTGAAAAACTTTATCATAAAAACTCCTAAATAATTTACAATCTTTCACGACTAACATTATACCACTTATATGACAAATGTCAAATTCGTTTGACATTCGTGGGTTTTGGCAATAAAAAAATCCATTAATTTAATATTAATGGACCTTTTATTTTAGTTATTCAAATTAGATGTTAGTAAGCTTGAAGCTCTTTTCTGCACCAACAACTTCGATGATTTGATCATCCTTAGCTAAACCTAAGCATTCAACAGCCTTAGCCTTAGCATCAGCTAAATTACCAACTACTGCTTGAATACCCCAAACGATTGCTAAAGTACGAGCATCATCAACATTATCAACTGCGAAGAATACATCAGATGCAGGACGATATTGAGATAAAGCTAAAGCTAATTCAACATTACCTTCTGCAACTACAGCAGCGATATCGAAATAATTTACAACATTAGCAACAGCTAAACCTAAAGCATCTGCTTCTGTCATATTTTCTTTATTATAAACAACATTTTGAATCATTGCTTCATGATCAATGAATTCTTCTGCCTTTTCATCAATCTTAGCCATATATGAAACAGCTTCATAAGGATAATCACCTTGAGCAGATTCACCAGATAACATAGTAGCACCAGTACCATCTAATACTGCATTATGAACGTCAGATACTTCAGCTCTAGTTGGACGAGGATTTTGTTGCATAGAATCTAACATTTGAGTAGCTGTAATAACAATCTTACCTTGAGATTGAGCTAAGAAAATCATATCCTTTTGAATTTCTGGTAAATCCCAAGCATCAACATCTACACCTAAATCTCCACGAGCAACCATTACACCATCAGAAAGCTTAATGATTTCTTCCATGTTCTTAACGCCTTCTTGGTTTTCAATCTTAGAAATAACCTTAACATGTGTATTATTCTTTGCAGCTAAGATATCTCTAATTTGCTTAATATCATCAGCTCTACGAACAAATGATGCGAAGATGAAATCTAATCCTTGATCGCAAGCGAATTCCATATCAGCCTTATCCTTTGGTGAGATATAAGCCATATTTAAGATAACGCCTGGAACATTACAGTTTCTCTTGTTCTTTAATTTACGATCATTTTGTGCTTCACAGATTAATTCTCTATTAGCAGCATCTTTTTCTTTAACAACTAAAGTTAATAAACCATCTTCGATTAAGATTCTTCCACCAACATGGATATCATCATATAAACCTGGATAAGAAATAGCAACCTTATTTGCATCTCCTAAATATGAATAATCCATAGTTAAACGGATAATATCACCTGTTCTTAATTGAACTGGTTCATCATTCTTTAAATAACCTGTTCTGATTTCAGGACCCTTAGTATCAAGAGCCATACCTGTAAACCAGCCCTTTTCCTTATTTAATTCCTTAACATTCTTAATTCTAAAGCCTTGCTCATCATAATCGCCATGAGAGAAATTCATTCTCATAACATTCATACCAGCAACGCCAATTAACTTCTCTAAACAATCCTTTTGCTCACTAGCAGGACCAATTGTACATACAACCTTTGTTTTTTTCATTTTAATCTTCTCCTCATTAAATCCCTATGATATTTTTTGTACTAATTTATGTAGCTCCTCATTTGGCTCATTAACCATTGTAAGAGCCTCTTCAATAGGTGTGTAGTGAAGCTTATTTTCTACAATACCTACAGCAACTCCAGTTATACCTTCATGTAAAAGGTCAATCGAATACTTTCCTAATCTAGCAGCAAGTAAACGATCCTCAGGGGTAGGAGTTCCACCTCTTTGAATATATCCTAAAATAGTAGCTCTACATTCATATCCTGAATATACCTCTACTTCTTTAGCAAGTTGATAAACATCTGTTATATTTTCTGATATGACAACAATAGCATGTCTTCTACCGGCTAGTCTATCATTTTTAAGACTACTTAATAGCTTTTCTTTATCCAATCCAGAATTATTAGTAATAATATATTCAGCACCACAACAAATTCCAGAATATAAAGCTAAATCCTCACAATGACGACCCATAACTTCAATTATTGAACATCTTTGATGACTAGATGATGTATCTCTTAATTTATCTATTGCCTCACAAGCTGTTGTTAAAGCAGTTGAAAATCCAATAGTAAAATCAGTTGATGCAATATCATTATCAATTGTTCCGGGGATTCCGATAGTTTTAATTCCCATCTCATGAAGTCTTAAAGCACCAGTATAAGTACCATCTCCACCAATACAAACTAAAGCCTCAATGTCATTCTTTTGAAGTTGCTTAATTGCTAAAGCTCTTACCTGCTCATACTTGAATTCAGGTAATCTTGCAGTACCTAAAATAGTACCACCCTTAGAAAGAATTTCAGAAACATCTTTTCTAGTAAATTCTTCAATCTTTCCTTCAATTAAGCCACGGTATCCATCATATATTCCGAATACTCTATCTCCACTTGCAATTCCTGCACGGACTACAGCTCTTATTGTGGCATTCATGCCGGGAGCATCACCACCAGAAGTTAATACACCAATTCTCATTTGTACCACTCCAAAAATCATACTCCGCATATCATTATATCACAATATTTGCAACCTTCAAGAAAATTTGAAAAAATTCACTTAATAAGTTTACTTATTAAAAAAAAGAGGCTCGAAAGCCTCTTAATTATATTAATCCTTAAATGTTCCTTTTTCTAAAGCTAAAGTTCTAGTTGTTAAATCGCAAACCTCGGCAGGACCATAATATTGAATAGCACCTGGATATAAATAACAAGTATTTTCAGACCATTCTTTTCTATGTGCTTCAAAATATTTAAATGGAGCACCATCAAGCTCAACTAAAGCCTTTCTAATAACTGGTTTATCTTCACCATGACGTCTTTCAATATTCATCATCTTAGTGATTGGCATACCACCAGCAACCCATTCTTCAGCTGGCTTAGATAAATTAGATACCTTTGATAAATATCCTGTATAGCCATATTGGATTAGCATAAATGCATTATATCCTAATGAATAACAATAATCTGCGTCAAAATTAGATGGGAATGCACATCTTCCTTCATAACCAAAGAAATGATGTAATGCACTGAACTTGCCTTTGAATTGACCATTCTTCTTTCTTTCATCTAATACATTCTTAACTAAGGCACTAAATAGCTTTTCAGATTCAATTAATGATACTTGAACATTACCATGTGGATCTCTTTCTAAGAATAATTGTTGTTGAATAGTTTGAGGTAAAATCTTGAATACATTCATTGAATCCTTAGATAAACCTCTTTCAATATAAGCATACTTATCATTCCATGATTTTAATCCATTGAATTCTTTTGCCTTTTCTCCTGCTAATAGTTCATTAATTTCAGCAATTAATCTAGAGAATTCAGGTACGAATTCAACTACACCTTCAGGAATGATTGCAACACCGAAGTTCATACCCTTTTCTGCTCTTTTGCAAACTGAATCTGCAATTGTATTAGCAATTTGAGAAAGTGACATCTTCTTAGCTGCAACCTCTTCTGAGATTAAGCAGATATTTGGTTGAGTCTCTAAAGCACATTCAAGAGCAACGTGAGATGCACTTCTTCCCATAACCTTAATGAAATGCCAATATTTTTTAGCTGAATTACAGTCTCTTTGAATATTACCAATTAATTCACTATAAGTTTTAGTTGCTGTATCAAATCCAAATGAGCATTCAATATCCTCATTCTTTAAGTCACCATCAATTGTCTTAGGACAACCAATAACTTGTACACCAGTTTTTTCTCTAGCGAAATATTCAGCTAAAACTGCAGCGTTAGTATTTGAGTCATCTCCACCAATAATAACAATTGCAGTGATATTATGCTTTTTACAAACTTCGCTTGCTACCTTAAATTGTTCTTCAGTTTCAAGTTTAGTTCTACCAGAACCGATGATATCAAATCCACCAGTATTTCTATATTGATTAATAAAATCATCATCGAAAACAACAAAACTGTCTTCAATTAATCCAGATGGACCACCCTTAAATCCTAATAATACGTTATCCTTATTAGTAGCCTTTAAAGCATCATATAAACCAGATACTACATTGTGTCCACCAGGTGCTTGACCACCAGATAGAATTACACCTACTACTTGCTTCTTAGCCTTAGATGTATTCTTTCCCTTTTGGAATGTTATTTCATTTTTACCATATGTGTTAGGAAATAATGCTTTAATCTTTGCTTGATCTTTTACAGATTCAGTAGGCAAACCTTCTTTAACACAGATTTCTTCAATACCATTTCTTAACATACCAGGTAATTTTGGCTGATATTCATATCTAGCCTTTTGAAGTGGTGATAATTTCATAATATATCAAATCTCCTTAATAATTTATATTTAACGATTTTATCATTTATTAATTTATAGAATAGATTATCGTTACACTATTTTGATTATATCAAAAATAGGTTAATTCTTCAACTTTATTTCATTATATAATATTTAAATATTATGTTCTTTTAAAAATACAATTAATTCATCATAAGGAATAGGCTTTGAAAAATAAAAACCTTGAATATATTCAACACCTTGTTCCTTTAAATAATTTAATTGTTCTTCTGTTTCTACACCCTCAAACACAATATTAAA
>JAEEGG010023230.1_pt1 | contig 12127 bp, 9 predicted proteins | sample 9134161 | NCBI WGS metagenome assembly JAEEGG01 (sample SAMN16246543, study PRJNA631951) | gut metagenome | biome: gut microbiome; feature: rumen; material: CR-attached | host: Bos | place: Iran: Karaj | collected 2018-10 | reverse complement strand
ATTTTCCCATTGCCCGGATACCGTATTATATACATTCTCGCTTATGGAGACATCGGCACTTCCGTCATAATTCTTGTAACCGGGAAGAAGCGTTCCCGGCGAAAGCGAGCTAATTGCCTCTGAAAGCTGGGAAACACTTATTTCTACGTAGTTTGAACCATAATACCTAAGCCCAATCTGATAGTGACTGCTTTCAAAATCAAATGTGTTTTTCTTGATGTCATGGCAAACATAAACTGAATTGAGGATCGTTTTCCTGATACCGGGATGGATCGTGCCGGATTCAGGAACCACAGTTAACAAATACTCGGAATCAAGATTATTGGCTGCCTCCGCACTGGAGTACCATCCGGCAAACTCGTACGCAATATTCTGAGGACATGTTTCTGAAGTTTCTACAATAACAGTAATCCCTGAATTTCCGCCTGTTGAGGTTGTAGGGAGTATTGCCCCACTTGTAGTGGGAAGGTCATCAATTGTCAGTGTGTTGGAATTACCGTCTTGGAATAAGAGATCCACTCTATATCCCGAACTTGAACTCGAACTACTCTCGCTTATTTCCCAGAAGGTTTCTGCATAAGTAGCATGCTCTGTCACCGATCCACCAGATGTGGGTTCCGCTGTAGGCTCTGTAGTAGGTTCAGGGGTGGGTTCTAAAGTGGGCTCGGGGGTGGGTTCAGGAGTGGGTTCGGGGGTTGGTTCAGGAGTGGGTTCGGGGGTTACTTCAGCCTCCTCATCGTCCTCGTCCTCATCGTCATCTTTCTCGGCGTCATCTTCGTCATCGGTATCAGTGTCATCGCCGTCTTCGTTATCGGCGTCATCTTCGTCGTCTTCATCATCTTCGTCGTTGTTTTCAGCTTCGTCGCTATCTTCATCATCTACGTCATTTTCGACGTCGGCTTCGTCCTCATCATCATTGTTCTGATCATCAGGATCTTCCGTTTCATCGCCGATCACAATGAGATTTGTATCGCCGTCAACGAGAGTGGTTCCTTCTTCCGATGTAGTATCATCCTCTGCTACAGGCTGATAATCCGTAACAGGGGCAGGAGCAGGTTCAGGTGTAGGCTCCGGCGTCGGTTCAGGAGTCGGTTCAGGCGCAGGTTCACTCACAGTCGAGTCATTGATTGCCTGCTGTGATTCCGCCAAAATCACTTCAAAAGATTCCATGACTTCATTCAACTGTGCATCAATCGCATCGATCTGCTCCTGAGAAAGTCCCTCCTCTCCTGCAGCCGCTTCAGCATCGGCAACAAGAATGCTCTTTACGCTCTCAAGGAAGGTTGCGTCGAATGTTGCCACATCGAATACAACTCCGGCCTCTTCTTCGGATACGATCTCTACCTTGATACCACTCACGGATGCACCTGTTTCGGCGATCGCCTGCATCTCTTCCTGTGATACGAGTTCTTCCTTGGCTGATTTGAAGGCATTACCTTCGCCGGCTCCGAGGTCTCTCTCAACAGAGACAACGGTTCCGTCTGCCTTCACCTTAACGGCCTTAATCTTAACCTGTCCTTCAAGGACGGCGTTACTGGTCTGAACGTGGCCCGTAACAACATCTTCCACTACTTCTGTAAGTGTCTTGGTACCACGGATTGACATCGTGGTGTTGGGAGTAACGATATCATAAGACGAGGTCGCGGAAAGCTTCTTCTTAACCTCGGTGAGCATTGAACCGCGTTCGATGTAGACCATGGTCTTACTGTCATTGGCAGTACCGGTTGCGGTGAGATTTATCTTAGTATTAGCCTCGAGATAGACATACTTGTCATCGTCGAGCTTAAGACGAGCAAAGCTGCCCTCTCCGACCGTAAGCGAGTCACCCGAAGAGAGAGCCATGTTCTTGAAAGCATCAAGAGAGTCGCCGTCTCGTTCTACCTTACACGATCCATCGATCTCAAAGACTTTTATGGAACGGTAGGCATCCTCACCGCCCACAAATATAAAGATAAGCGCAACGACTATGGCGACAAGCGCGACAGCACCCCCGCCGATGATCAGAGCTTTTTTGTTCATAGAACCTCCCTGTTATCGTCATGTGTTGAAATATGATGATTTTCGATACATAACCTTTATACGCAAAAAAGGGGATACGTCCACGATATGTCGACGCTCCCCTACAGATTTATATTATAGTGTCCCCAATATACCGGTGTCAATGTAAAGTGCTTCATTTCCTTAAAAAAGTACTTGTTTTACAGGCACAACATCTAGTAACCGCACCGGGCAGCCAAGCCTCTGAAAAATCGAGCACGCTTTTGGAGTCGTTAGAGGCGTCTTTCCGGGGGATTTCACGAGGACGATCCTTGACCCTCAAAATAAAATTTCTAAGTTCTACTTTTGTAGGTCTCGATTTGTTAACTCACGAATTAATAATTGCCTTTTCGGGCCCTGAAAGACCATTCTTCTTCGCATTTCGTGAACATTCTAAACCACTATATATTGTGCAATGCAGAATCTGTTCTGCCTACTCTACAGACAGAATCCCCGGGATTATTGCTGTCCTTCTCACGAGTCTTCTCGCGGTTATGCCCCCGATCGTTGTCTCGGTCAGCTCCGGGATCTTTTTACGATTATGACTCAGCAATGAACGATTTTTCTCCGTTTTTTCTTGACAACGCAGGGTATTTACATCATATTTATGGAAATGCTTGCTTGCATCTGTCTCAAAGTAATCTCTCCGTAAAAGGAACCGGCTCTGTCATAAGCGTTCTCTCTTTAAAGAGCATTTTGCCGGGGCAATGCGAGCAGGGAAGCAAAGACTAAAACAGAGGTTATTCATATGGTAATAGACATTCACACGCACATATTCTCGGATGAACTTGCTCCGCGTGCAAAGCAGGCTCTCATTGATAATGCCAACGGGGAATACATGCCCATGCACGACATGACCGTGAGCTCTCTCCTGGACTCAATGGACAAGTCCGGTGTTGACATCTCGGTGATCCAGCCTATCGTTACAAAACGGCACCAGTTCGAGAAGATCAATGCCTGGGCCGATGGCATAAATAATGACCGCATCATCCCCTTCGGCAGTATCTGGCCTCATTCCGATGATTGGAAAGAGCAGGTCGATGTAGTCGCCAAGATGGGTTTTAAAGGTATCAAATTTCACTGCGAATATCAGGATTTCGAAGTCGATGCTCCCGAGATGCTCCCGATCTACGACAGGATCTTTGAGCGGGGATTGATAACGCTCTTCCACGCCGGCTATGATCCTATCTCCACCGGAGTCTTAAAGAGCAGTCCGAAGCAGTTCGCCAACATAGCGCATGAGCTTCGGGGCGGTGTCATCATCGCCGCACACCTCGGAGGATGCAGGCAGTGGGACGAAGTTGCAGAAAACTACGCCGGTCATGACGAGATCTATATTGACACATCGATGGGATTTGAGTATTATCCTCACGAAACATTCTTTGAGATCGTAAAAGCGATCGGATCGGACCACGTACTCTTCGGTTCGGATTCGCCGTGGACCGATCCGGGCAAAGAGATCGAGATACTTAAAAGCCTTCCCCTTTCGGACGAAGACAAGGAACTCATCCTGTGCGGAAACGCAAGAAGACTCCTCAGCATTTAGTGTCACATCTGTATCGTTTTCGCCGTGATCACGAGACCGGCAACGCTTATCTTATCGTTCGGTATCATTCGGTATCGGCGTAAGAGACAGACAGTGAACATATAAAAGAAAAAAGCAATAAAAATACAGGCAGATTTCAGAGCAAAAAACGCTTGAAAACAGAGGCTTTGATATGGAAATTAATTTTAAATTTAAGAAAGGTCGTGAGTACATGCATCTCGATGAGATCATGTACCTCCTTTCACAAACACATTGGGCAAACAAACGTCACAGAGAGACAGTTGAGAAGTCGATCGAGGGTTCTCTGTGCTTTGGTGTCTTTGATGAAGACGACGTGCAGATCGGATTCGGGCGTGCCGTAACCGACTACGCTACCATGTTCTACATCTCCGATGTCGTGATTGACAAGGATCATCAGGGCCTCGGGCTCGGAAGCAAGCTTGTTTCATTTATCAAGTCTGCCGAAGAACTCAAGGGACTCTGGGGCTTCCTCGGAACGACCGCTGCCGAAGGCTTCTACAGCAAGCAGGGCTTCACCCGCAGCAACGGTTTCTTCATGACACTTCCCAAAACAAACAAGGGCGACATCTTTAATGTCAGGTGATCGTATTTCCAACCGACATACCATGTATAAAAAAAGCACCTCGATGGGTGCTTTTTTCAAAACGTCTGACAGAAATTATAAAAGTATCCGCCTATGGCTTCGTTTCATTCTCAATCGTTACTTTCTGTTTTTAGAAGCTAAACGTTCTGGGAGCACCTGTGAAAGATGAGAACGTCGCTGTTGCGCCTTCAAATCTGAGCACTTCAGTGTTATCGTCCTCTGCCTTGTACATCGCCTGAAGCTGGGGATATGCGTCAAGCATGTGCTTCTTGGCCTCGAGACGATCGTCCCTGACGAGCTTGCCGGAGACTCTGAGCCACTGTCCGTCAGCGAACGCACAGATCTCAGCCTTCGGGTTAGCCTGAAGCTGCTTCGAAACATCCTTCACCTTTCCGGTCTGGATGTAGAGACCGCCCTCAAAAATGTCCACTGTTCCGAACGGACGGACTCTCGGCTGATCGCCCTCAACCGTTGCAAGGTAATAAACTCCGCACGACTTTAAGAAATCATAAACTTCCTGCATGGTATTTTCTCCTTCCTTTTTGGGTCTTTGAGGCAGATCCGTCTCAAAATCTTTGTCACTTGCCTTGAGCTCCCAGTGCTCCGCCGCTGCCGCGTCGCCTGCGGCAACTCTGATAACATCGTAATATGCCTGCTTCGCTTCGCACTTGCCTCTGAAGAGAAGCGGGTAGCTCGTCTCGCGCCTGAATCCCGTGAGCCACGAATGCTCGTCGAGGAGGTTCCAGAAGGTGACGCATGTGATGTTTGCAGCGCCCTCCTTCTTTGCTCTCAGGTAGATATCGAAGAACTGTGCGTACCTCTCGCCGAGAGCCTTCATAGACTCATCCGAAGGGTCGTTGTTGTGCATGTCGAGCTCTGTGATCTGCACCTCAAGTCCGAGTGAGCCGTACATGCGCAGTGCCGTCTCATAGGCGTTAAGATCCGGATGATCCATCAGCAGATGCGACTGCATGCCCATCCCATCGACGAGTCCGCGCTCCTTGAGGGGCTTTAAGATCTCGTTTATGATGAGGTCGCGCTTCCAGACCTCGGCCGTCTCATAATCATTATAGAAGAGCGAAACGCCCCGGGCTGCGTACTTGCGGGCGAACTCAAAGGCCTTCAGCACGAAATCACGCCCGACGGTCTTGAGCCAGAGCGACTTTCTGAAGTCACCCTCGTCGATGGCCTCGTTGACCACGTCCCACGCATATATGATGCCGGGGTACTCTTCCTGCACAAACGTCAGAACGCCCTTGATGTAGTTCTCAAGTCTCGCAAGCATCAACTCGCGGCTCGCGAACGGAAGTGCGGGGTTGTACTCCTCGTGGAAGAACCACTCGGGAGTCTGGTTATGCCACACGAGGGTGTGCCCTCTCATGGCGATCCCGGACTTTTTGGCGAATTCGAGGTACGGACGGATCGTTTCAAACGTGAGCGCCGGCTCAGTGTTGTACTTCGCGCCCTCCTTGCGGTTAAGCTCATCGATCAGATACATGGGCTTCATGTCGTTCTCGCAGGTGAAGCTGTCGAACTGCTCAAGGAGCAGCTTCATGTGTGCGGGAGTGTAAAGGTTGCGCGCGCTGATGGCGGCTCCGATCTTGAAATATGGTGAATATGATTCCTTGAGAGTCATAGGCTTACCTCTTTATATCATGTATTTTTGATCCTCTTCGCAGCGTTCATGCCTTTTGTGATCATCGCCTCGGATCAAAACGTCTTCCAAAAACATTTTAGCATTATCACTGCCTTCTCAACAACAAAACCCTTTCACATGGAAAGGTTTTTGTTGAGTTTATGTTGAAAATGTCTCCCTGTTGCTATATAATCATACAAGATGTGCGCCATTAGTTCATCGGTAGAATACGACCTTCCCAAGGTTGAGAGGTGGGTTCGATTCCCATATGGCGCTTTTTCTTATGCCCAAATGCCGGGCTCACCGTTTCCGGCTCAAATCTCTCTTCTCACGCCCAGGGGTCGTTTGCCTTTGCGGTCTTTATCCCGACAAGAAGTCCCGATTCGTTCCAGACAAACCACTCTCCCGTCGATGCCTTCGTGCGAAGCGTGATGTAACGCTCTGTGTCGGCTCCGCCTGAGCGCAGGAACACCTTCAGGTAGCCTTCGTCAAACTGGTCACGGCTGTAAGGGTTCTCATAGAGCTTGATCGTGAGGGGCTGCGCGGGTGTGTAGCTGTTGTCCGGTGTAGCACCTTCAAAGTACGATCTCATGAGGTACTCGCTCTGAGCCGAGTCCTTGGGGAAGCGATCCTTTGTGAACTGAGCGTCGTAAGCCGAGAACTCACGCGGTCCGCGCAGGAACTTTATCATCTCGATCGAAGCGTCGGGATCGGTGTGATAAACATCGTACGCCAGCACGCAGAGCGCTGTTACAGCGTAAGGGTCCTTGAGAGTCGCAACATCGCCCGGAAGCGCCTTCATCTCGTCAAGAGTCTTCGGAAGCTTGTCAAATGTGAGTGTAGCCTTAAGATCCATGGTATCCTCCTTTGGTGTTCTGTTATAAATTATATAGCTCTGTATTGCTTGTTTCTGTTCTTTTTTTGTTCTGTCGCCTTTTTTATTCTGTTCTTTTTCAGGCTTGTTGATCACCTTATCGATTAATTAATGTCAGGCCGCCTTATTCTCAACCCCATCATCTTCACTTTTCTCAGGTGCGCGGCCCTGCTGCCAGGACTCAGAAGGAGCCTTGTTCCATGCAATACTGTGGCCGTCGCTGTAGCAGACGATCGTGCCCTGCTCGTCGGTGCGGAAAAGCTGCGCACCGAGGATCCTGAGCCTCTTGAGGACGGGTGCGTGGGGGTGACCGTAATCGTTGTCCTTCGCGCACGAAACGACCGCATATTTCGGTACAACGGTCTCGAGGAACTGCCTGATCGACGACTTCTTACTGCCGTGATGCGAGACTTTGAGCACATCCACGTGTACATCGAGACCGGCTGCGAGCATCTCCTTCTCGGATTCTTCCTGGGCGTCACCTGTAAAGAGGAACGAGTCCTCGCCGTGGTCGAGCCTTAAAACGATGGAGAAGTCGTTACTTTCCTCATAATCGTTGCGGGCCGGCGCAAAGACGGTGAGCGTCGCGTCGCCGAGCGTAAAAGTGTCTCCGACCTTCGGGATGACCACCTTGCCTGCCTTGTTCTTGTTCTTTATGACGTCCCGGTACGACTTCGTGTCGCGCTCCTGGTCGGGTATCAAGAGCGTTTCGACCTCAAAATCCGAAAGGATCTCGTCGAGCCCGCCCACATGGTCGGAATCAAAGTGAGTGCCGACTGCGTACTTGAATTTGGTGATCCCGTGCCCCTCAAGGTACTTTTTCACGTACTCAGCGGAGTCGTTGCTCCCTGCGTCGATAAGCATTGATTCGTCGCCGCATATAATGAGCGCCGCGTCGCCCTGCCCCACATCGAGGAAATGCACCTCAAGGGTCTTATAGATCCCGTCATGGGCAGATTCCGAAGAGCCGCCTTTCTCGCCGCTCTTGTTCGCGGGGAACGATAGTATGAGTGCGAGCGCCAGAAGACCGACTGCGAGCACGATAAGAACGGCGCTGAGCGCCTTTTTCTTCTCACGCAGCCTGTTTATCATTTCCTCCATAATTCCGTGGCTCCTGCCTCTTATATCTACATCACGATCCGGCACCTGTTTCATACCGTATCGCTGTCGTTCTTTACTGTATTGCGTTCCTCGCCGCCATCCCGGAGCCTCTCTGCGTCCTCAAGCGCCGCTTTTATGACCTTGTCCATGTCGAGATACCTGTAGCTTCCGAGTCTCCCTCCAAAAGCCACCAAGGGGCACCCCGCGGCAAGCTCCATGTACTTATTATACCTCTCCATGCTCACGTTGTCTCTCACAGGATAGAATCTTTCGTCGCCCTCGGCGAAAAGCTTCGGGTACTCCTTCGTGATGATCGTGAACGGCCTCCCCGACGGCCTGTAATCAGCTGTCAAATGCTTATGTTCAATGATCCGGGTAAACGGGCTCTCCGAGTCGGTGTAGTTGACGACCGCATGCCCCTGAAAGTCGTCCGTCTCAAGCTCTTCCTGCTCGAACCTGAGGCTCCTGTATGCGAGCGGACCGTAGCAGCTGCAGAAGAACTCGTCCACCGCACCGCTGTAGATCACACGCTTTGCAAGCCCGAGTCCGGGGTCTTTATACCATGTATCGGGGTCGCGCTGTTCGCGAAGCGCCAGGTAGTCGGTGTCGAGTCTCACCTCAACGCCTTCGAGCAGCCTGTCGATAAGTCCCGTGTAGCCGCCCGCCTCCGTGCTCGGAAGTCCTTCGTACCTGTCGTTAAAATAGTCCTCTTCGTAGGTGTAGCGGATCGGGATCCTCTTGATGATGTCGGCCGAGAGCATGCGCGGATCGCAGCCCCACTGCTTCGCGGTGTAACCTTTGATGAGGGTTTCGTAGACCGTGCGCCCGACTGTAACAAGGGCCTGTTCCTCCAGATTTGCAGGTACAAATTCCTTTATTTCTCTATCTTCTTCGAATCTGTCTCTGATGTCCTCAATGTTTTTCTCTGCTGTTCCTGTGTTACGGGACACTTTACAGGTCTGATCAACCTCAGGATCTTGATCAGTCACATCGTTATAAGAAGTCCTTGCAGATGAACTGCTCTCCCTGCTTCGTCGCTCCTTTACGATCCGCATCTTCTCCCCAAGCGCTTCTTTCTCTATCCGCGCCCGAGCTTCTTCGGGTTCGCTCGTTCCGAAGAGAGCTTTGAAGGTGTGCATGTTGAAGGGCAGAGAATAAAAACTCCCCTTGAAGCACGCAACAGGGGAATGAACAAAGGGTGACATGGGTACAAGGTCTGTCACGAATTTCCAGACCTGTTCGTCACTTGTATGGAAAATATGAGCTCCGTACTCGTGCACCATGATGCCTTCACGCATCTCGGTGCGGATGTTCCCGCCCGAAGCTCCTCTTTTATCGATCACGATACAGCTGTAGCCCTTACGGGTAAGCTCGTGTGCGATCACAGAGCCGTAAAGCCCGGCTCCGACAATAAGGAAATCTTTCAAGAAAAACCTCCTCTGTAGAAGCAGTATCCAAACCGCTTTTTATCAAAACAAGTCCTTAGCGTCTTTAAGAAGCGGCGCCTGCTCGTCTGCGGGCTTGAGGAGAGGCTTTACGCCTTCCGGAAGGCCCCAGTCGATCCCGATGCCGGGGTCGGAGTAGAGGATGTTCCTCTCCGAGGGTCTGTTATAAAAGTTGTCAACCTTGTATGAGAAAATGACATCATCGCTCAAGGTCAGGAAACCGTGCGCGAATCCGCGGGGTACAAAGAACGCCTGACCATCACCGCCGACAAGTCGCACCGACGCCCACTTGCCGAAAGTCTCACTGTCCCTGCGCAGGTCAACCGCAACATCGAGGAGCTCTCCCTGCAGGCATCTCACGAGCTTCGCCTGCGAGTACTCGCCGGCCTGATAGTGCAGGCCGCGAAGCGTCCACTTGCCGCTTGAAACGCTTATATTATCCTGACAGAAATCCACTTCGATCCCTGCGGCTTCAAAATCCCTTCTGTTCCACGACTCAAAGAAGTAGCCGCGGTTGTCGGGACGAACATCCGACTTTATGAGCAGAAGATCCTTTACACGCGTCTTTATAACTTCCACTATTCTTTCCTCTTTCCCGTGTTTCTTTTTTCCATTACAATCATCTTTACTGATGACTGTATGTTTTATACCCACATGTTAGCTGCAACTTCTATTATTCTTTTCAGGCTTATTGTTTATCTTCTCTTCTTACGCTTATATTGCTTCTTAGAGGATGATACTACAGTTGTAGACGATCCTGTATTTGCTCCGGTCTGCGCGTCTTCCGATCCCTCGGACTGCGCATCTGAGTCTTCTGAGGAATTACCCTGTGCTTTAACATGGGCGTCAGACGAGGCTTCGGATGACTGTTCGCCAAGCTCCGAGAGCACGATGCTCTGAATGCCGCCGAGCTGCGACTCCGAAAGGTCTAATCCCTGAGCCTGCGCGAGCTGCTTCTGCTCCTTGAGGACACGCGCCTCTTCGAGCTGAGCCTTGAGGTCACTCCTGGACTTAAAGAGAGCCGCGATGCCGACGCCCATCATCGTCCAGAAGATCGGTGCAACGGTGATACTCGAGTCGTTGATGAACTGTGTGACCATGTATCCGGCGCTGCCGCACAGCACGCCGACGCCGGTGAGGCCGAACAGGTCGAGCTTCTTGAGCCTTGCGTAGGTGCTGATGGCCATCGCGAAGTACCAGATGTAGAACGCGAGGATCGCGATGAGCGAAAGCACGCCGGTCTGTACTCCGATCTGGAGGTACATGTTATGAGGCTTGGTGATGACTGTGTTGAGGTAGCCGCCGTAGTAGGTGGAGCGGAAATCGTCATTGGGGAACTCGAGCACGAAGGTGTCGGCTCCGCTTCCGATGATGAAATTGTCCATGAGCAGAGGGATGGTCTTGCCCCAGATGAAGCCACGGCCCGAAGCGATGCGCTCGTAGCCCTCGAGAGGTCCGAACGTCTCACTGGTGTAAGGTGTCGCGGGCTTAAGTCCGGGCGAGAGAACCTGCACGCCCTCCTTGGAGTTCATGAAATACCACTCTTTGCCGTCTATCATCACGCCGTATCCGGCAGTGTTGTACATCTCGAGTCCGACCGCGCGGATCTTGAACTTCGGGAATCTCTCGTCGAGGACATCGACCCAGCCTTCCTCGCCGTCTTCGGACTGAACGTCGATACCTGTGCCGGCGTCATCCGTAAGGTGGAAAGCGTACTCTCCCGTTTCGCTTTCGTAATCGAATTCAATATTGAGGACATTGCCGCAGTAGGTTATGTGGAGCTGATTGCCGTCCGCGGAAAGATTTGAAAAATTGGGCTCGTCGGCCTTCTGGGGATCGAAGATTGAAAGGATCTTGTTGATGTAGTAATTGTCCGAATCCGCATTCGCCTTATGCACAAGAGTGATAAGGACACACAGAGCAAAAACTATAGGTACGGAATATTTGAGAAGTTTCCTGTTCATAACGATCGCGAGCACGAGGAGCGCCGCAACGACACCCACAAAACCGGCACGCGACTGGGATCCGAGCAGTTCGAGGATCAGTCCCACACCGATCACTATACAGCCCGGTGCAAGAAGCCACCTGAACTTCCACTTATTGAGCGCGAGCATAACATAAAAGGGGAACAGGAACGAAACATACGATCCGACGTAGTTGGGGTTGTAGAGCGACATGTAGACACGTCCCTCTTCGAAGTTGAAGAGCAGATCGTCAACCTCTGACCATTTCGAGATCGGAAGTATCATGTATGCGGCGAGACGTGTCTTGTAGAAATCAGTAAAGAATGCCTGCGAAACCGCGATCAGAAGCATGCACACGACACTGAATGTGAGTGCGATGATGACTATCTTGAGGTCCTTCTCCGATTCAACGAACAGGAAGGCGTAGTAGGCCGTTACGGCATATCCCATCAGAGCGAAAACGCTCTCGAACTGCTCGTAACCTCCGGTGAAGGGGAAAGGCTGGTACTCGCTGAAGATCGCGGAAAGGAATGCAAGAAAAGCATAAACACCAAGAGGGATAAAAAGCTTCTCGAACCGAACCTTCTTACCCTCCCGGTAGAGTTTGTAAATAACGACGCATGCCATTGCGAAAACTATCGCAGTGAAGATGTACAGCTTCCATGCAAGGAAGAAATCCGCATCCCCTTTGTCGTTGTAGTAGAACGCGTACTCCTCAAGTCCCGAGTCGAACGCGTAGAGGTGTACTATGAGCGGGACGATCCCGAGTACGCCCATTATCGGCAAAAGCGCAAGATTAAAACGTCTCCGCTTGATGTATTTTCTTTTTGACATGACACATTATCCCTTACATCTATTTCTCCGGCTTTTACAGAGATGTGCCTGATTTCCACATTATGAACTTTCCTTACAGTCATAAA
>JAEEGG010023223.1_pt1 | contig 12131 bp, 10 predicted proteins | sample 9134161 | NCBI WGS metagenome assembly JAEEGG01 (sample SAMN16246543, study PRJNA631951) | gut metagenome | biome: gut microbiome; feature: rumen; material: CR-attached | host: Bos | place: Iran: Karaj | collected 2018-10 | reverse complement strand
CTTTGATATCCTCGACAAGTACGAGTCCTTGCATTGTTGATTGAACCGCCGTGTACCGAACGGTACGCACGGTGGTGTGGGAGGTCGGTCACTCAACTAATGGGTGACCTCCTACCCGATCCTGAAGGAACAGCCGGTGACCGGTCAGGCGAGGTTCTCGATGATGGCGTCGAGCCAGCTGTCGATCTTTGCGGTCTCCTCCTCGGAAAGCTTGTTGCCGAAGATCGGGAAGCCGCCCGAAATATACAAAGTCTCGCCGGCCACGTTGGTACCGGCTTCCTTAATAGTCTTGATGACGGCGTCCTCGGCAGCCTTGTTGCCGTCGAGAATGAGGGCTACATTGGCCGTGCGGGCTTTGGTGAGCTCGCGGCAGAAGAGCCTCAGAGGATCGGGGAGCTCGTTCTTGGCGGAGATGCCCAGAACGACGATGCGCTCCTTGTCGCAGGAATATGCGGGCGGTATCCGGTCTACCGAGTTGATCTGAAGATCGTACTTGGCCTTGAGGTGGTTGCCGATCTCAGCGTATTTGGGTTTGCCGGAGAAATACAGATAACGCATTTTGATAGCCATTTGTTCATCCTCCCAATCAGATTCAATTAATCTTACCATAAAACGGCGGTGCTTGCAATAGGTGTTATCAAATATGTAAAACTTTTATGTAAATCTTTCTGGCCGGCGGAAAGATGCCCTTTGCGCTCTATGTTCTTTCAATCATTGCGCAAAATTTGCATTTTGCGCAATGATGTTATGATCGGCGCGCGTGGTCCTGACGGAGCCCCCTCTTCCCGCTTCCCGCCGCAGCCCGTTCGCTCATATAAAACTGGCACTTGATTTTTTTGCGCGTTTGATGTATAATTCCTCTGCGCGCGCCGGCCGGGGACGCATCGGCCGCTTGCGTACACATCGAAAGGAGTTCGCCGATGCCAAGGGCCAGAGGCACAAATCTCATAGCTTCTAACCGCAAGGCTTATCACGAGTATTTCGTCATTGAAAAGTTCGAGGCCGGCATATCGCTGTCCGGCACCGAGGTCAAGAGCATCCGCGCCGGCAGGGTCAACCTCAAGGACTGCTATGCCGCGGTGTCCTCGAACGAGCTTTTCGTGTACGGCATGCACGTGAGTCCTTACGAACACGGTAATATCTACAACAGGGATCCCGACAGGCCCCGCAAGCTTCTCATGCATCGCCGCGAGATCCTGAATCTCTTCTCTGCCGTGTCCCGCAAGGGCTACGCTCTCATCCCGCTCTCGCTGTATTTCAGAGATTCCCGCGTTAAAGTCGAGCTTGGGCTCTGTAAGGGCAAAAAGCTCTACGACAAGCGCGAGGCTCTGGCGCAAAAGCAGGAGGAGCGCGACAGCGAACGCTATTTCAAGGACGGTTCCGGAATGTGAGCCGTTCTCTTCCCCGAGGGGGCGTAAAGGTTTCGACGGGGATCCGGACTTACGGTAAGCGGGTAGAGCCGGGCAGCTCTTTAAAAGGTCCGCCTTAAATTTAAACGCAGATAACACTGCTCTCGCCGCTTAAGCGGTGACGCGTCCCTGCGGGGGCGCCCGTCCCGCCCGGGAGTATCGCGGCCCGGGACCGGGGCGTCATGCAGCGATGAACGTGAATCACCCGTTAGCCTTTGAAGTGATCACGCATTAAAAGGCTCACCGAACCGGTCTTTTGCGGCCTGTAGACCGGCAAGGGAAACTCTGAACGGACCGATGCACCCGGAGAAAGCCGTACCGATGGGTTTTCGGACGAGGGTTCGATTCCCTCCGCCTCCACCAGAATAGCCTCGTCGAAAGACGAGGCTTTTCAACTAAATCCACCCTGTCGGGTGGGTGAAATCGCTTTCGCGATGAAATCCCGCTTCGCGGGATGAAATCCGCCTCGACGGCGGATGGGTGGATTTGATTTCATCGTGATCAAAGCGAACGATTTCATCCGAGCATCGCGAGGATTTCACCGCGGCTCCCCTCGGGGTCCCCGAAACGAGCCACGCGAGTTTTGGGGAATGGGGCAAACGGCGCGATTTAATGATCCCGACAAATCGGGATTTGCGGAGGTGAAATATTATGTCTCAAAGTTCAAAAATGAATGATGCGTTGAAAAAATACGTAGTGGCACCACTGCAATCTCTCGGTTTCACAGGAGTTTTTCCGCATTATCGTAAAGTCTATGACAATAGAATAGAATTGTTTACGGTTCAAAAAAACAAATGGGGAAACTCATTTACTATTGAGGTGTCAACAATTTATCCGCAACGTGAAGGCGATGAAAAAAACTTTGTCGATTGGAAAGAATACATTGATGATGTGAATGTAGGGGATACAAATTTGCGTTATAGACTTCCGGGAATGTTTGACGGTTGGTTTTATTATACGGACGTTTACGCAAAGCGGATACCTTTCTTTGGGAATGATTATGTTGCGGTAAGCGAAAAGAAAAAACAAGATTTCAGCCCCGCAAAAGGGTATAAGCAAATTCAGACTGCCGATGAAACCATTTATGAAAGAGTTTGCTGTGAAGTAAACAGGCAGATGAAAAAAGCATTTTCCTGGTGGAAAAAGATGAGAAAATAACAATCCGACAAATTCCGGTTTGTTGAAATAACAACGATCCCTACAAACTGGGATTTGCAAAGTAGAATAAAAGAGGTTGGTTATGAGCTCTAAGATTGAAACAATGATACTTGACAGTGCGTTTGACTATCTTCAACCGTACTTTTATAACAATCCTTACGCGCTTAGATGTGAGCTTGGAATCGGGGATACAAGCGAAGAATATATGAGGCAGGCACGCATAAGAGCGGCAGAAATTTATCGGATACTCTTTCCTAGCAAGGCAGACGCTATCATTTTTAATCAGTGGATTTATGACTGGTCAGACAGTGGCAACGCCGAAAAGGAAGAATACGGAGAAAATGCGAACGAGATGATTGAAAATCAACTCAGCAATGAAACCCGAGCTCTTCGCTTCCTTTTAGAGAATATGATGAATTATCGTCATGTTAGCGTTAAGGGATTAAAAACCTATGACGATCCTGCTGATGACGCTGTCCGGCGAAATCGTATTGTATGTTACGCAGACAACATTGGATTCGATGATCTTGCTTTGATTGAAAAACAAATCGCTGACGAAAACAATTTAGAAGTCAGTCTTGTATCGTTTGAAAACGAGTGTATCCTTTCCGTATACGACGATCGCGGTTGCGATATTGTTTTTTCAACACACGAGAAAATGCAGGAATTCTATCATTTGCTTGAACCGTTCTTTCTCAAATACGATTGCGAAATTATGAAAAAACGATTTGAACAGAAAGCCTAAATCATCGACAAATTCCGGTTTGTCGAAATAAAGACGCATCTATTCTGCACGTTTGCAAGTGGCGAACTGCATCTAAAATGTACGTTTGCTTTTCGCCGAAATGCCCGAAACGCCGATTTTTTACGGAAATGCATCTTAATTGACCGCCACGCTCAGAACATGCCAAAATGGGTGGCGGTGCTGCATTACACGGCGGCGACGTCGTACTGCATCGGCATGGAGGAGCTCATGAGGTCCTTCGTCAAAGGCATGACCGTGGAACTGAAGGAACGCGGGGGACGCGACTGACCTCTCTCTATACTGCGGCGGCGCTTCGGGCCCGATCGGTCCGAAGCGCCGCCGAAATATCAGTCGGGGAGTTTGTCAAGTTCGGCTTTCAGCTTTGAAAGGCCGCTCGTCAAAGGTCTGCCGTAGGTCTGCCCGGCCTTGCTCACGCTTCCCTTCAGCGCGTACTCGACCATGCCTCCTATGTCGATGGAGCTGTTTCCGTACAGGTCCGTAAGGTAGTAGCATATCGAAGCCTTTACTGTGTCCAGCGTTTCCGCGGCGACGGGATCGCTGGCCCTTTTTGTCTTCAGCGTAAGCTCGTAGTAGGCCTCGACGACCGTCGACGTCGAGACGTAGGCCCAGTAGTCGGTCACGTCGGCGACCCGGTCAAGATCGACCGAGCCGGCTGCCGGCACGCCCCAGATCACGCAGTTCGTGTCCATCTTGTGGTAGTACTCCTTCTGGTCGGAGTCGAACTTGGGATTCATAATGACGCCGAAGCCTTTGGACATATCTATGAACTCGTACGCGGCGTCGCTCATGTTGGCGTGGACGAACAGGAAGTGGTCCTGCGCGAACAGCCCGCGGGCGTGGGCGTATTTGTCGTTGTATGAGCCGGAGCCCGCCGGATCCTTGGCCGTGGCCTCGTCATAGGTCTGACAGACGTCCTTGTTCTCGGTAACGGTCCTGAACTTCTCGATAAATGTCTGCGTCCTGTCGGCATATGTCGTGCAGATGCCGCACGAGATGTTTCCGTCGGCGTCGGTCTCGATCCACGGCACGCCGCAGCCGACCAGCATGTAGTTGGTGTCGGGGCGGAGCTCGGCGACAAGGCCGTACACTCCGATCTTCCCGTCGGCTCCCGGGGCGGACACGCCCTTGACCAGGCCGATGAAGTTGTCGAGCGTCCACTCATTGCGGGCGGCGTAATCGTAGGGGCTGGTGAGGCCGAAGTCCTCGAGGACCGCCTTGCTGAAATAAAAGAACTCGACCCCTCCGAGGTTGGATATCGACACGTCGTTAGGCATGAGGTAGACCTTGCCGGCGTAAGAGTAGCTCTCGTACGCGTGGACGTCCCACCAGCCCGTCCTGAGATCCAGCCCGAGTCTGTTGAGGTTGACCATGCTTCCGTCGAGCACTATCGGGCCGAGCTTGTTGCGGCGGTCAAGGCAGATGTCGTAACCGGGCGCGCCGCTCTGAATGTCCTTAGGGATCGTCTTGTAGGGGTCGGTTACCTCGACGGCCTTTAGGTGTATGTCGAATCTTTCCTCGACCATGTAGTTTCTGCGGACGGCCTCAAGACTGATGACGTCGGACTCGCCCTCCTCGGGCACTATGTACCTTCCGGGGTAGTTGGCCGCCTTGTGCGAGCGCATGTACACGGTGAAGTCCTCTCCGCCGTACTTGGCGTCCGAGAACGCGGGTTCGGTGAGGGCAGGGGTGCCCTCATCTCCGTCGGACCGAACGCCCGGGGAGTCATCTCCGCCGGAGGAACTCTGGGAGCTCTGCCGGCCGTCGGGTCCGTCGGCGTTCGAGCAGGCTGTCATAAGAGCGGCCGATGCGGCAGCGAGTATCAGGAACAGCGCAAGAGCAAGCGCCGCGAACCTAACTTTGATCATAAGACACCTCAAATAGAATCGTCTGTCTGCCGCCGGTCTTGGGGGGCAGCTGCCCCGACGTCCGGTCCGCACCGGGACGAACCCCGCGGCACAGTCTAATAATACGACGGAAACGGAAAAAAATCAAGCTATAAGCGCTATTTTCGATTCATTTTTCCGATTTTTTACAAGTTCTCTCTTGCTCTTAATAATATTTTATGATATAATGATATTATTAATTAAATTGGGGGATTCCGCCATGATCGCGAAGCACGGTCCGTTTGCAAGATCCGTCTCGTTTCTTCTTGTGATACTGTGCCTGGCCGGCCTGTTCTCGTGCGGCCGTGGGGTACCCGGCGCAGAAGCCGTGCCCGCGCAGGACCTTGCCTCCGGGGCGTACGACTCGCCGATCCTTTCGGACGGCGGCGCCTCTTCCCCGCCCTCCCTGGCGGACTCGGGACTTGCGCAACTGTCCGCTTCCGGCGCCGGATCCGCCGCTGATTCCTATGCCGGCGATGCCGCAGTGCTTCATGCTCCGGTCTCTTACGAGGCAGGACAGGACTCGGCCGGTGACGCTGACGGCGCGGAGGCCGGCGGACCTGCCCACATCCACGATTTCATGTTCGTGTTCACGGCCGCTCCGACCTGCACGGCCCGCGGATACTCGCTCTACCGCTGCGAGTGCGGACAGACCGAAAAGCGCGACCTCACTGAGCCCGTCGGCCACGATTATCAGCTCCAGAAGACGGTCAACTCGACCTGCATGGCCGCCGGCTACAGCGTTTACGCGTGCGACTGCGGCTCCACCAGGATAGGCGACTACACTCTGCTCGAAGGGCACGTCTTCGAGATCGTCCGCGAAAAGGAAGTGACCTGCACAGAACGGGGCTACCGCGACTACCGCTGCTCGTGCGGCTATCAGTACACCGGCGACGTCATCGAGCCTCTCGGCCACAACTTCCAGAAGTCCAAGGTGGTCGAGCCCACCTGCCAGGACCAGGGCTACACCCTGTACAAGTGCGTTTGCGGCCTTACCGAGAAGCGAAACTTTACACCGGCCGGCGGCCATACAATGGAAAAGAGCAAGGTCGTAGCCGCGACCTGCATGACCCAGGGCTACACCATCTACAAGTGCAAGTACTGCAGCTACACGGAAAAGAAGGACTACACCTCCGGAGGCGCCCACACCTATCCGATCACCCGAAAGGTCACGGCCTCCGCTACTCAGAAGGGCTATACGGTCCACATCTGCCTGTGCGGCAAGTCCTACACCGATTCGTCGACGGCCGCCACCGGCAAAACGGTAACAGTTCCCTACAAGACTCAGACCATCAAGATCGAGAACGCCAAGACCGGCTTCGTTTACGACAAGAAGAATCAGATAGTGTATGTCAAGGGCGGGCTCAGCGACGAGCTGCTCCCTGCGTCCATAACCAAGCTCGTCACGGCGCTCGTCGCCTATCAGTACGCCGACGATTCGCTTGTCATAACTGCCGGATCCGAGCTCTCGCAGATCCCCTCTTCCGCCTACGTATCGGGTTTTAAGAAGGGCGACAAGGGCACTCTCGGCCAGTTCATGGCGGCCATGCTTCTCCCCTCGGCCTGCGACGCCGCCTACATCATCGCCCAGGGCGTGGGACGCAAGATCGATCCCAAGGCGACCACGGACGAGGCCGCGGTGCTGGTATTCATCGCCGAGATGAACAACTACACGCGCAAGAACGGTCTCACGGGTTCGATCTGGAAGAACCCCGACGGAAACCAGATGACGGGCCATTACACATCCATGGCCGATCTCATCAGAGTCGCCGAGCTCTGCGCAAAGAGCTCCAAGGTTCTCAAGTGGACCAGGACCAGGTCTTATACTACCACGCTCCAGAGCGGAAAGACCTATACGTTCAACAACATAAACGGCATGCTCACCTCGGTGAACGACTGCATCGGCCTCAAGACCGGATATACGGTCCCCGCAGGCTACTGCCTGCTCTCCATGTATCAGTACAGCGGGCGCGAGATGATAATCGGGGTCTTCGGCTGCCCCGCCGCCTCCTACAGGACCTCAGTGTCAAAGACGCTGTACGACATCTTCCACGACAGGTGACCGTCCGCAAAAACCAGGCGGGCTGCCCGGATCAGTTCCGGACAGCCCGCTTTTTTCCTGTCTGATGATCTCAGATATCGTTGCGGACAAGGTCTTCGAAAGTCTCGCCGCGCACAGCCAGGCGCGCCCTGCCATCCGTCAGAATGACCACGGGGGGTCTTGTCAGCCGGTTGTAGTTCGACGCCATCGAATAGTTGTAAGCGCCGGTCCCCGCAACGGCTACGGTGTCTCCCCTCTTCGGCCGGGGCAGGCGGACGTTCTTCTGGATTATATCGCCGCTCTCGCAGCACCTGCCGACAAGGTGCGTCAGTGTGTCGCAGGCCTCGGATGCGCGGTTCGCGGAATAAACGGTGTAAGGAGACTCGTAGAGCGCGTATCTAGGGTTGTCGGCCATGCCGCCGTCGACGGAGGTGTACGGAGTGAAGCCCGGGATCTCTCGGAAGGAGCCGACCGTATACAGCGTCATGCCGGCTTCGGCGACGATGCTGCGACCGGGCTCGACCATGAATCTTATGCCCTTTGCGGTCTGTCCTCCTCCGTGAGACATAACCGTCTCCGCGAGATCCCGAAGGGCGGCTCTGTAGTCGACTGCGGGATCGCCGGGGAGGTATCTCACCCCAAGGCCGCCGCCGAAGTTGATGACGGACACCTCAGGGCCGCCTTCCTTCCGCATGCGGGCGACGAAATCCATCAGCCTTATCGCCTCCTCGCGGAACGGCGATACGTCGGCGATCTGGCTCCCTATGTGTGAGTGGAAGCCGATCAGTTCGATACCGGGCAGCCCGGCGGCGTACAGGCACAGCTCCCCGGCGGCTCCGGTCTCGATGGGAACACCGAATTTAGAGTCGGTGAGGCCAGTCGTGATCTTCGCGTGTGTGTGGGCGTCGACGCCCGGCGAGAGTCTCAGGAGGACCTTCTGGCGCACCCCCTGCCTCACAGCCTCGGCGCTGAGAGCCTCGAGCTCCTCCCTGCAGTCGGAGACTATTAGGCCCACCTTGCTGCGGACGGCGTAGGCGATGTCGGCGTCGGTCTTGTTGTTGCCGTGGAAGCAGATGAGCGAGGGATCGAAACCGGCACGCAGAGCCGTGTAGAGCTCGCCCGGGGAGACCACGTCGGCGCCTATGCCCTCGGAGCCGACTATGCGGTAGATCTCCGTGAACGAGAGCGCCTTCGATGCGAAGAGCGGCAGAGAGCCCTCCCCGAAGAACTCGCGCATGGCGCGCAGATAGATCCTGCATCTCTCACGGACCAGGTCCTCGTCGAGCAGATAAAGCGGCGTGCCGAACTCCGCGGCAAGGTCGACGGTGTCGAGACCGGCAAAGGTCAGGTGTCCTTCGGAGTTTTTGCCGATGTTTCCGTATATGAACATGAGTCTCACCTCTCGCATCAAATATGATAATATTCTAACACGCCGGGCCCGAGGAATCAACAACGAGTTAAAAATATGTTGACATTTTCATTAAATATGATATAATAGTACAAGATTTTTCACACAAAAATCATGAAAAGAAAGGCAGATGGTACTTTTTTATGGACGGCGACAGTTTATGCTGCCTCGTACTATTCGTTATCCTTGTAATCCTCGGCGGCTACTTCGCGGCATCCGAAAGCTGTTTTTCCGCGCTCAACAAGATCAAGATTCGCAAGCTTGCGGAGAACGACGGAGACCGGCGCGCAAAGAAGGCTATGTACATACTCAACTCCTTCGACCGCGCGCTCACGACTCTTCTCATCGGCAACAACATCACCCATATCGCGGCGGCTTCGGTGGCCACCCTCTTCGTTACGCTCAGGCACGACAGCGGCGCCTTTTCCGGCGTCGGCGAGGAGCAGCTCACCGCGCTGACCACATTCATCACCACGGGAATAGTTTTCCTTTTCAGTGAAATGATCCCGAAGGCACTGGCAAACGACAGGCCGGACACGCTGTCCCTGTCTTTTGCGCCTTCGCTGCGCTTCCTGATGAAGGTCTTTTCTCCTTTGGTGACTTTTTTTACGCACATTTCCGATCTCTTCTCGAAGCTCATCAAGGGCGATACCGAACCGTCCTTTACCGAGGAGGAGCTCAAGGAGATCATCAACACAGCCGAGAAGCAGGACGTCATCAACGACGAGCAGTCCGATCTGCTCAAGTCCGTGCTTGAGTTTCCCGAGACCTGCGCCTCGGACGTCATGACCATGAGGGACGACATCGTCCATCTGGACGTGCGCCTCTCCAACCGCGAGCTGATCGACAGGATCAAGACGATCCCCCATTCCCGGATACTCATAACCGACGGGGACCTCGATCACGTCATAGGCGTGCTGCCTATCCGCCGCTTCCTCCGCGCCTATATGAAGAACCCCAGGGTCGACAAGCGCTCCGTCATGTACAAGCCCCATTTCGTGGATCCGCACGAGAGCATCGACGGCCTGCTCAATTCGATGAGGCAGCATAAGATCTATCTCGGCATAGTGCGCTCCGAGGATAAGAAGGTCCTCGGCGTCGTCACGATAGAGGACTTCCTTGAGGAGCTCGTCGGCGAGATCTGGGACGAGGAGGACGTGGTCGACTACGACTTCTTCAAGCTCGGCGGCAACCGCTTCTCCGTCTCGGCCGCGCTGAAGACCGGGGACGTCTTCGAGCGCATGGGAGTTCCCTGCAGCGATCCGCGAATCGCCAACTACACGCTCGGCGTCTTCGTCACCGAGAAGCTCGGACACCTTCCCGTGAAGGACGAGTCTTTCATCTACGGAGAGAACATCGAGATCACCGTCGAAAAGGTCTCCAAGACCCGCATCCTCACGGTGATCATGCACATACTTGACGAGGACGATCTGGCCGAACTTGCGGCAGAGAGTCAGAAGCCGGCCGATACCGCGGCCGCGGAGGCCTGATATGAGTCCCGTCACAGTGATCGTCTACATCTGCATCGTCTTCGTGATGCTCCTGTTCTCCGCCTTTTTCTCCGGCAGCGAGATCTCCTTCAACTCCGCCAGCCGCATGAGGCTGTCCAAGGCCGCATCGGAAAAGGTCCGCTTCGCCTCGCTGGCGCTGAGGATATCAGAGCGTTTCACGACGGCTCTGTGCGCCATACTGATAGGCAACAACCTTGCAAACATCGCCGCGACGACGTGCGCGACCTCCCTGTTCATAGTCCTCTTCAAGAAGCTCTTCACCATGAGCGGCATCGAGGGCGTGGCCTCGACCGTATCCACGGTCGTTATGACGCTCATCGTGCTCGTATTCGGCGAGATCCTTCCGAAGATCATAAGCAGAAAGTACGCGGACAAGGTCGTGCTGTGGGTGGCCCTGCCTGTGAGGATACTCACCGTCGTTCTCTTCCCGCTCGTGGCCGTGGTCATGGGCCTGCTCTGGCTGCTCAGAAAGCTCTGGGGCCGCGACAACGACGGAACGGCGCCCGACGTCACGGAGGACGAGCTCTCTTCCATCATCGACACCGTCGAGGAGGAGGGCGTCATAGACGAGGGCCAGAGCGAGCTGCTTCAGTCGTCGCTCGAGTTCCACGAGACCACCATCGAGGAGATCATGACTCCCCGCATCGACCTCGTGTCCATCGACATCAACGACGACCAGGAGTCCATCCGGGAGATCATCGAGAACTCGATCTATTCCAGGATCCCCGTCTACGACGACAGTATAGACGACATAATCGGCATCCTCTTCCTCAACCACTACTTCAAGGAGGCGGTCGACAACAAGGACGTCGACCTCAGGCCTCTGCTCATGAAGCCCCTGTTCCTGCATAAGACAATGCGCCTGCCCGCGGCCCTGCACCATCTGCGCGACCGCAAGACGCACATCGCCATAGTCATCGACGAGTTCGGCGGCACGCTGGGCGTCGTCACGGTCGAGGACATACTCGAGGAGATCGTCGGCGACATCTGGGACGAGAGCGACGAGATCGTCGAGGAGATGGTGGCCATCGGCGACCACAAGTACGAAGTCAGCGGCGATATGAACATCGACGATTTCTTCTCCGAGCTCGACTACTATCCTAAGGACTTCGAGTGCGACTACTCCACCGTCGGAGGCTGGGCCATCGAGAACCTCAATTCCGATCCCCACGTCGGCGACGTCTTCGAGTACGAGGATCTGCACGTCCTCGTGTCGGAGATGGAGGACGAGGTCCGCGTCACGAAGCTCATAGTGAGCCTTGCCGTCCGCGAGGACGAGGACGGCGGACGGGACGAGGAATAAGCACCGACACAATAAGCACGGCGCCGGACGAATGTCCGGCGCCGTTGCTGTATCTCTTCTGTTTGAGTCGGTATCTGAGGTCCCTGTATCTTTTTTGTTTCAGTGAGTACGTCAGACCTTCACCGGGGGTTCGGTCCGGCCTCGGAGGCGTCCTCTCCGTACATGCGGGCGCGGCGCCTGGCAAGTTCGGCCTCGACCATCATCTCCTTGACTTTCATGAGCCGCGCTCGGTTGCCGCGCTCGTCCTCGTCGAGCTTCATGGTGATGGTCCTTATGGCCTCGAGATACCTGGGCATAAGTATGTATTCGAGGGCGTTGACGCGGCGCCTGGTCCGCTCGATCTCGAGGGCCAGGAGCTGTGCCTTTTTTTCGACCTCGGCAAGCTCGACCATGTCCATGGCCAGCGACGACAGCTCGCGCAGGGCGGCGTCGAGCCCCGGAGGGGTGAAGGCAAGGCCGTAGTTCATGCCGACCTCGATGCCCTCGCCGCGGTACTCGGGGACCGTCACGCTCATCATGTTGACAAGGTCGATGTCCACCGTGGCCTCGCCCGCCGGCGCCATAAGCGCCTGCTCCAGTATGTGCGGGTTGCAGGCGGCGCCGGCGGCCGTAAAGGCCGCGTAATAGGCCCTGAGGCGCTCCTCGACGGAAG
>JAEEGG010023221.1_pt1 | contig 12132 bp, 9 predicted proteins | sample 9134161 | NCBI WGS metagenome assembly JAEEGG01 (sample SAMN16246543, study PRJNA631951) | gut metagenome | biome: gut microbiome; feature: rumen; material: CR-attached | host: Bos | place: Iran: Karaj | collected 2018-10 | reverse complement strand
CCTGTCCCGGGCGGCGGTGCGCCGCGCGGCCCGCCGCTGCCCGGGGGCGGAGACCGCCGTGGCCTCCGTATACCGCCTGCCCCTGGCGGACGCCTCAACGGATCTGCTGCTGTGCTGCTTTTCCCCTCTGGCGGCGGAGGAATTCCGCCGGGTCCTGCGGCCGGGAGGGCGCTTCCTCTATGCGGTGCCGGGGCCCCGGCACCTGTGGGAGATGAAGGAGCTCCTGTATCCGGAGCCCTATGAGAACGAGGATAAGCTCCTGCCCATCCCCGGCTTTTCCCCGCCGGAGGTCCACCCCGCGGAGACCCGCTTCACCCTCACGGACCCGGAGGATATCCTGGCACTTTTCGGCATGACCCCCTATGCCTGGAAGACCCCCAAGGAGGGGATGGCCCGGCTCCGGGAGACGGAAGCGCTGACCGTCACCGCTCAGTTCCGGATACATGAATACGTGCACCTGTGAGCATGTCTGCCCATGCGCAGCGGCGCTTTCCCGCCGCTGCGCATGCTTTTTTGTTGTATTCCCGCGGCTGCTGGTATATAATACCCTGAATACACATGGACACCCGGCGCTGCCGGGAAGGAGGAGGCGAGGGCTTGACCATCACGGCCGCAGGGATACCCGTACACTGCCTGGAGCTGGGAGCCGGACCGGAAACGGCGGTGATCCTCCAGGGCTGGGGGACGAACGCCGGGCTGTATCAGGCCCTGGCGGAGCATCTGGCGGAGCGTATGCGCGTGTACGTGCCGGAGCTGCCCGGCTTCGGGGAGACGCCGGAGCCGCCGGAGCCCTGGGACGCGCAGCAGTACGCCGCCTTCACCCTGGAGCTGCTTCGGGTCCTGGGGGTGGAGAAATGCCACCTGCTGGGCCACTCCAACGGCGGGCGCATCATCCTGTGCCTGGCCTCCGCCCCCCATCCCGGGCTGGAGCTGGGAAAGCTGGTGTTCCTGGACTCCGCGGGCGTCGTGCCGGAAAAGACGGCGAAGCAGAAGCGGAAGCAGGCCCTGTTCAAGGCCGTGCGCACCCTGCTCAGGCCCTTCCCGGGCCTGCTGGAAAAGTACCGGCAGAGCCACGGCAGCGCGGACTACCGGGCGGCCAGCCCCCTGATGCGCCAGACCCTGGTGAAGCTGGTGAACCGGGACCTGCGGGAGCTCATGCCCCTGGTGCGGGAGCCCAGCCTGCTCATCTGGGGCACGGCGGATACGGACACCCCCCTGTGGATGGGAAAGCTCTTTGCGGAGCGGATCCCGGACGCGGGGCTGGTGGAGGTGCCCGGGGCGGGGCACTATGCCTACCTGGAGCAGCCCGCCTTCGTCTACCGGGTGCTGGACGCCTATTTCGGAGAATCTGAGTCGGGAGGAATGCCGTCATGACCCTGCCGCTGGGGATCCTTGGCCTCTGCTTTCTCGGGGCGGGCTTCGTGCTGTTCCGGAGATACGTACATATCTTTCAGCTGAACTCTTACAAGCACAAGGTGCAGGAGCGCTGGGTGCGGGACAATATCGAACAGGTGCTGCTCCGCTCCGTATGGGCCCTGGGGGCCGCGCCCCTGGTGCAGAGCCTGGGCGGGCCGGGGGCCTATGCGGCAGCCGTCCTCTTTCTTCTGGTGCTGGGGCTGAACCTGCCCCGGCAGAAGGCCAAAAAGCCGCTGGTGATGACCAAGCGGGTCTGGCGGCTGCTCGTCACCGCCGCCCTGCTGCATATCCTCTGCCTTATATTCCTCCTGTTCATGCCGGATGGGGGCGGCTTCGGCGCCCTGCTGTGCTCCTTCTGCCTGGCGGGAGCCCCCTGGCTCATCCTCCTGGCGGATACCATAAACGCCCCTGTGGAGAAGGCCATCAACCGCTGGTACATCCGGGACGCGGAGAAGCTGCTCCGGTCCTGCCCGGACCTGAAGATCATCGGCGTCACCGGGAGCTACGGCAAGACCAGCGTCAAGTTTTTCCTTGAAAAGCTGCTGAGCACAGAGTACAATACTTTGGTTACGCCGGAAAATTACAACACCACCCTGGGGGTAGTGCGCACGGTGCGGGAGCGGCTCCGGGCCACCCATGAGGTCTTCGTCTGCGAGATGGGGGCCAGGAACGTGGGGGACATCAAGGAGATCTGCGACCTGGTGCATCCCGGGTACGGGATCATCACCGCCATCGGCCCCCAGCATCTGGAGAGCTTCGGCAGCCTGGCGAACGTCATCCGGACGAAATTCGAGCTGGCGGACGCCCTGCCGGAGGACGGCATCCTGTTCGCCAATATGGACGACGAGAATATCCGGGGCCGAAAGACGGCGGTCCGCACCGTGGGCTACGGCCTGCGCCGGGGGGATTACCTGGCGGAGGACCTGACGGTCTCCCCCCAGGGGAGCAGCTTCCGGGTCCGGGGCGTGGAGTTCCGCACCCGTCTGCTGGGGGCCCATAACGTGCAGAATATCTGCGCCGCCATCGCCGCGGCCAACACCCTGGGCATCCCCCTGGAAAAGCTCCGGGAGCCGGTGCGGCAGCTGGAGAGCGTGCCCCACCGCCTGCAGCTCCTGGGGGGCGGCGGACGCACGGTGATCGACGATGCGTATAATTCCAACCCCGCCGGGGCGTCGGCCGCCCTGGAGGTGCTTGCCGCCTTCCCGGGCCTGCGGATCCTGGTGACCCCGGGCATGGTGGAGCTGGGGGAGAAGCAGCGGGAGCTGAACAGAGCCTTCGGCGCCCAGGCTGCGGAGAAGTGCGAGTATGCCCTGCTGGTGGGCAAAAGACAGGCGCCCCCCATTCGGGAGGGCCTCCTGAGCGCGGGCTTCCCGGAGGATCGGATCCGGGTCTGCGATACCGTGCAGGAGGCGGTGGCCCTGGCGGACAGCCTGGAACCGGGCAGGGAGCGGGTCATCCTGCTGGAGAATGACCTGCCGGATAACTATTGACGCGGGAAAGGAGCAGACATGAAGCTGCAGATCGGCCTTTTCTTCGGCGGAAACAGCGTGGAGCATGAGGTCTCCGTGATCTCCGCGCTCCAGGCCTTCCGTCAGTTTAACGGGGAAAAGTATACCGTTTATCCCATCTATATCAGCCGGAACAGCGAATTCTATACCGGAGAGGCTGCGGGAAGGATCGAGGAATACCGGGACGTGAAGGCCCTTATGGCCAAGTGCGTGAAGGTCCTGCCCGTGCGCCTGGGCGACCGGGCCGCCCTGCTGGAGCAGGGGGCCTTCGGCTGGAAGAAAAAGCCCTACGCCTACCTGGACGTGGCCTTCCCCGTGGTCCACGGCACCAATGTGGAGGACGGGGCCCTCCAGGGCTTTTTCCGCACCCTGGGCATCCCCTTCATGGGCTGTGACGTCACCGCCTCCGCCCTGGGCATGGATAAGTACGCCCAGAAGCTGCTGTACCGCGCCGCCGGGCTTCCGGCCCTGGAGGCCATGCGGGTATCTGCGGCCATGGATATGGAAAAGATCTGCGGCGACGCGGAGGGGGCTTACCCCTACCCCGTCATCGTCAAGCCCCTGGATCTGGGCTCCAGCGTGGGCATCAAGGTGGCCCACGACCGGGCGGGCCTTCTGGAGGCCCTGGACTACACCTTTTCCTTCTCCCCGGACGCCATGGTGGAGCCGGCGGTGCAGCACCTGCGGGAGCTGAACTGCGCCGTCCTGGGGGACCGGGACGAGGCCCGGGCCTCGGAGGTGGAGGAGCCCGTCATGGGGGAAGAGTTTTTGAGCTATGAGGATAAGTATATCTCCGGAGGCAAGGGGGGCAAGTCCGGGGGCAGCAAGGGCATGCAGGGCCTGAAGCGTCTCCTTCCCGCTCCCATATCCCCGGAGCTGCGGGAGAGCATCCGCAGCGCGGCGGTGACCGCCTTCCGGGCCCTGGGCTGCAGCGGCGTCGCCAGGGTGGACTTCCTCATGGACGGGGAGACCGGGGAATACTGGGTCAATGAGATCAACACCATTCCCGGTTCCCTCTCCTTCTACCTGTGGGAGCCCGTGGGCCTGCCCTATCCCCGGCTCCTGGACGCCCTGGTGGAGCTGGCCCTGAAGCGGGAGCGGCTGCGGAACACCTACCACCGGGAGATCGAGACCGGCATCCTGGCCGGGTTCACCGGCGGCGGAAAAGCGGGAAAGATATAGAGCCGGACAAAGCCCTCGGCAGAGTTCGCGCCCGCAGGCGCGAATGAAATGGGAATCATTTTTGGCGGAATTCATTTCTGCCAAAAATACAGCTCGCGGAGCGGACTGTGCGAGCGAAGCGAGTGCGGGGAGCGGAGCGCAAGCTCCCTCAACGCGGAGCCCAGCGAAGCGGGTCCGCGTTGAATCGGAACGAAAGGATTTTTACACATGATCGAATTTGAAGCATACAAAACGAAGCTCAACGCCCTGCGGCCCAAGCTGGACACCATCCGGGACGCCCTGAAGCTGGACGCCGCCAAGGAGGAGATCGCCGCCCTGGAGGCGGAGACCGGGAAGGACGGCTTCTGGAACGACGTGGCGAACGCCCAGAAGGTGCAGCAGCAGATCAAGCGTCTGCAGCACAAGTGCGAGAGCTACGACAGCCTCAACCGCAGCTTTGACGACCTGCTCACCCTCTGCGACATGGCCCTGGAGGAGAACGACGACTCCATGCTCCCGGAGCTGGAGGAGGACTACGCCAAGTTCGAGGCCAAGCTGGAGCAGGTGCATCTCAGCACCCTCCTCAGCGGGGAGTACGACGCCAACAACGCCATCCTCACCCTCCATCCCGGCGCCGGGGGCACCGAGGCCATGGACTGGGCCGGGATGCTCTACCGGATGTACACCCGGTGGGCGGAGCGCCACGGGTACACCTACAAGCTCCTGGACTGGCTGGACGGGGAGGAAGCGGGGATCAAGTCCGCCTCCATCAAGATTGAGGGGGAAAACGCCTACGGCTACCTGAAGAGCGAGCATGGGGTCCACCGCCTGGTGCGCATCTCCCCCTTCGACGCCTCCGGCCGCCGTCAGACCAGCTTCGCCGCGGTGGAGGTCATGCCCGAGATCACCGACACCGGGGAGATCGAGCTGCGGGACGAGGACATCAAGATGGACGTGTTCCGGTCCTCCGGGGCGGGGGGCCAGAAGGTGAACAAGACCTCCTCCGCCGTCCGCCTCACCCACATCCCCACGGGGATCGTGGTCTCCAGCCAGGTGGAGCGGAGCCACTTCCAGAATTTAGAGAACTGCCGGGAGATGCTCCGGGCCAAGCTGGCGGAGATCAAGGAGCGGGAGCATCTGGAGAAGATCAGCGACATCAAGGGCGTACAGATGAAGATCGATTTCGGCAGCGCCATCCGCTCCTACGTCTTCATGCCCTACACCCTGGCCAAGGACACCCGCACGGGCTATGAAAACGGCAACATCGGCGCCGTGATGGACGGCGATATCGACGGCTTTATCAACGCATACCTGAGTCAGAGGGCATAAGAACAGCGGGAAGGGATGTGCTCGGAGCCATGAAATACGAGATCGGCTTTGACAACGCGAGGTACCTGGAGACCCAGTCTGCCCATATCCGGGAACGGATCGGTCAGTTCGGGGGCAAGCTCTATCTGGAATTCGGGGGCAAGCTCTTCGACGACAACCACGCCGCCCGGGTGCTCCCCGGCTTTGAGCCGGACAGCAAGGTGAAGATGCTCCTCACCATGAAGGACCAGGCGGAGATCGTCATGGTCATCAACGCGGGGGACATCGAAAAGAACAAGGTCCGGGGGGATCTGGGCATTACCTACGACCTGGATCTGCTGCGGCTGATCGACGCCTTCCGGGGCATCGGGCTGTTCGTGGGCAGCGTGGTCATCACCCATTTCGACCAGCATGCCGGGGCGGAGGCCTTCCAGCGGCATCTGGAGAGTCTGGGCCTGCGGGTCTACCGGCACTATACCATCCCCAACTACCCCTTCGACGTGGAAGGGATCGTGAGCGAGACCGGCTTCGGCCGGAACGAATTTGTGGAGACCACCCGTCCCCTGGTGGTGGTCACCGCCCCCGGCCCCGGCAGCGGGAAGATGGCCACCTGTCTGAGCCAGCTCTACCATGAGCACCAGCGGGGAGTCAGCGCGGGCTATGCCAAATTCGAGACCTTCCCCATCTGGAACCTGCCGCTGAAGCATCCCGTGAACCTGGCCTACGAAGCGGCCACCACGGACCTGAACGACGTGAACATGATCGACCCCTTCCATCTGGAGGCCTATGGGGAGACCACGGTGAACTACAACCGGGATGTGGAGATCTACCCGCTGCTGAAGGCCATATTTGAGAGCATATACGGCTACTGCCCCTATAAATCCCCCACGGACATGGGCGTGAATATGGCGGGCAACTGCATCATCGACAACGATGCGGTGGTCCACGCCGCAAACAAGGAGATCATCCGCCGCTGGTTCGACGCCGCCTGCGCGTATCGGAAGGGCAACGTGGACAAGACCGTGGTGCAGAAGAACGAGAGCATCATGAAACAAGCGGGGCTGACCCCGGAGAACCGAAAGGTGGTCATGGCAGCCCGGGACAAGGCCCAGGCGACCGGCGAGCCCGCCGCCGCCATGGAGCTCTGCGACGGCAGGGTGCTCACGGGAAAGACCTCCAAGCTTCTGGGCGCCTCCAGCGCCCTGCTGCTGAACGCCCTGAAGACCCTGGCGGGCATCCCGGACGAGGTGCACCTCATTTCGCCCGATGTGATCGCCCCCATTCAGACCCTAAAGGTGGAACTCCTGGGGGGCGGCAATCCCCGGCTCCATACGGACGAGGTGCTCATCGCCCTCTCCGTGTGCTCCAATACGGATGAGTATGCCGCCCGGGCCATGGCCCAGCTCCCCAACCTGAACCATACGGAGGTCCACTCCACCGTCATCCTCTCCCAGGTGGACGCCTCCACCTTCAAGAAACTGGGAGCAAATCTTACATGCGACCCGGTGTATCAGTCCAAAAAGCTCTATCACAGAGGATAGGAAAGGAATAACGATCATGGACAATCTGAACTACACCATGCTTTGCGATTTCTATGAGCTGACCATGGGCAACGGCTACTTCGCCAGCGGGATGCATCAGAAGATCTGCTATTTCGACGTGTTTTTCCGCCAGGTGCCCGACGGGGGCGGCTTTGCCATCGCCGCCGGTCTGGAACAGATCATCGACTATGTGCAGAATCTGCACTTCGACCGGAAGGACATCGAGTATCTTCGGAGCAAGGGGATCTTTGACGAGCAGTTCCTCCGGTGGCTGAAGTACTTCCGCTTCACCGGAGATATCTGGGCCGTACCCGAGGGCACCCCTATCTTCCCCTATGAACCCATCCTCACCGTTCGGGCTCCCGCGGTGGAAGCGCAGCTCATGGAGACCTTCCTGCTTCTCCAGCTGAACCATCAGTCCCTCATCGCCACCAAGGCCAACCGGGTGGTACGGGCTGCCCAGGGCAGACCGGTGATGGAATTCGGCTCCCGTCGGGCCCAGGGCGGCGACGGGGCCATGCTGGGCGCCCGGGCCTCCTACATCGGCGGCTGCGTCGGCACCGCCTGCACCATTTCCGACCAGCTCTACGGAGTTCCCGCCGGGGGCACCATGGCCCATTCCTGGGTGCAGATGTTCCCCAGCGAGCTGGAGGCCTTCAAGACCTACTGCCGGATCTACCCCAATAACGCGGTGCTGCTGGTGGATACCTACAATACTCTGAAGAGCGGCGTACCCAACGCCATCCGGGCATTCAAGGAAGAGCTGGTGCCCAAGGGCATCACCAACTTCGCCATTCGGCTGGATTCCGGGGATATTTCCTACCTCTCCAAGCAGGCCCGGAAGATGCTGGATGAGGCGGGTCTGGAAAACTGCCGCATCTCCGCTTCCAACGCTCTGGATGAACGGCTCATCTCCGACCTGCTGATGCAGGGCGCCTGCATCGATTCCTTCGGCGTAGGCGAGCGGATGATCACCGCCAGCAGCGCTCCCGTTTTCGGCGGCGTGTATAAGCTGGCCGCGGTGGAGGACCAGGAGGGGACCATCATCCCCAAGATCAAGATCAGCGAGAACACCGCAAAGATCACAAACCCCCACTTCAAGAAGGTCTACCGCCTCTATGACCGGAAGACGGGGAAGGCCCTGGCGGATCAGATCTGCGTCTGGGACGAGGAGATCGACGATTCCCAGCCCCTGACCATTTTCGACCCCCTGGCAGTCTGGAAGACCAAGAAGCTGACGGATTTCGTCGCCAAGGAGCTGCTGAAGCCCATATTCAAGGACGGCAAGCTGGTGTACCAGAAGCCCAGCCTGACAGAGATCCGCAGCTACTGCGCATCCCAGGTGGAGCTGCTGTGGGACGAAGTGAAGCGGTTCCAGAACCCCCACAATTACTACGTGGACCTTTCGGAGAAGCTCTGGCTGGTGAAGCGGGAGCTGCTGAACTCCTTCCGGGACGAATAAAACCATCAACCCGGACCCGCTTTCGCCGGGCTCGGAGTTGAAAAGGCTTGCGAGCCGCGAACTCTGCGAGGCTTTATAGAATATCTGCCAATTATACGCCGAAGGCGGTTTTCCCCGCGGAAAACCGCCTTTTGCCGTGATGAAAGGGGAAAGAGCCGTGGACATCCGTTTTGCTTCCGGCGGAGAGAAGCGGAACGATCGGGCCTGCGGGATATTCCTCTCCCTCATGGCCGCCGCCGGTACCGGGCTTGGGGAGCGGGGAGAGACCTTCACCCGCAGAGAGGGCCGGAAGACCCATGTCTTCACCTGGCTGCCCTTTGACCGTCTGGCTTCGGAATACTTTTATCCCCGTTTCCTGAAAACGGAAATCTATGATCTGCCGGAGCGGTTTGCCCTCCGGACGGAGGTGGAATGATGACGGACGCGTATTCCCGGCTTTGGATGGATTGGAAGAAGAGAGACAACCTGCCCCCCTGGACCGGGCGGATCGTGGGCGAGCCTGTCTCGCCCCAGGGAAAAGCAGCCCTGCGGGAGCTGCAAAACGGCCTGGCTGCGCTGGGTACGATTCCGGAAACGACCGGGCCCGCTCTGCAGCTGCAAGAGGAGCCCGGAGACGGAGAGAACTTTTGCCTCCGCCGGGAAGGGGAGAGTCTGATCCTCTCCGGTCCCGGCCGCGGCCTCCTGTACGGCGCCTTTTCCCTGCTGCGGCAGCTGGCTCTGGGGGAGGAGATCCTCTTCGGCGAGTCCGCTCCCGCCTGGCCCATCCGCATGCTGGACCACTGGGACAATGCGGACGGCAGCATCGAGCGGGGGTACTCCGGCCCCTCCTTCTTCTTCTCGGAGGGGAAGCCGGTATGCAGCGCCCGCACCCGGGATTACGCCCGGCTGCTGGCCTCCGTGGGACTCAACGGCTGCTGCCTGAACAACGTAAACGTGGATGGAGAAGCGCTGTATCTCCTCACGGGGAAATACGACCGGGAGCTCCGGGAGATCGGGGAGACCCTGGGAGAATACGGGGTATCCCTCTGGCTCTGCGTCAGCTTTGCCGCCCCCATGGAACAGGGCGGCCTCCCCACGGCGGATCCCCTGGTCGGGGAGGTGCGCCGGTGGTGGCGGGAGACCTGCGGCCGCCTCTTCCGGGCGGTGCCCGGTCTGGCGGGCTTCCTGGTAAAGGCGGATTCCGAGGGACGCGCCGGTCCCCAGACCTATGGCCGGTCCCAGGCGGAGGGAGCGAACATGCTGGCGGGGGCGGTCCGCCCTTACGGGGGCAGCATCCTCTGGCGCTGCTTCGTATACAACTGCACCCAGGACTGGCGGGACCAGAAGACGGACCGGGCCAGAGCCCAGTACGACACCTTCGCCCCCCTGGACGGGCAGTTCGGGGAAAACGTTTATCTGCAGATCAAGAACGGCCCCGTGGATTTCCAGATCCGGGAGCCTGTCTCCCCTCTGCTGGTGCGGCTGGAGAGGACGCAGCGCATCGTGGAATTCCAGCTGGCCCAGGAGTATACGGGTCAGCAGCGGCACGTGTGCTACCTGGCCCCCATGATGAAGGAGGTGCTGGATTTCTCCGGTCCAGCGGGAAGGGTGAAGGACCGGCTCTCCGCCGTCTGCGCCGTGAGCAACACCGGAGCGGACTTCAACTGGACAGGCCATGATCTGGCCGCCGCCAACCTCTATGCCTTCGGCCGCATGGCCTGGGACCCGGATACGGAACCGGCGGTCCCGGCCCGGGAGTGGACGCGGCTCACCTTCGGAGACGATCCGCGGGTGACGGAAACGGTGACGGATATCCTTCTGCGCTCCCGGGAGGTCTACGAGCGCTACACCGTTCCCCTGGGCATCGGGTGGATGTGTTATCCCCCCACCCACTACGGCCCCAGCCCGGAAGGGTATGAATACGACCGCTGGGGCACCTACCACCGGGCCACCCACCGGGAGATCGGCGTGGAGCGGGGGCCTTCGGGCACAGGGTATTCGGAGCAGTACGGCCCGGAGCTGGGCCGGATGTACGGGGAGATCGGCACCTGTCCCGAAGAACTGCTGCTGTTCTTCCACCGGCTGCCCTACGATCACCGGATGAAGGACGGCAGGACTCTCCTCCAGCGGATCTACGACGATCATTTCCGGGGCTGCGAAGAGGCAGAGGCCATGGCGGAAGCCTGGGACGCCCTGGAGGGCCTGGTGCCGGAGGACGCCTTCCGCCGGGTGCGGGAGCGGTTCGGGGAGCAGGTCCGTTCCGCCCGGGAGTGGCGGGACGTGATCAATTCCTGGCTGTACCGTCTGACCCTCATCCCGGATGAACGGGGAAGGCAGATCTGGCTCTGAAAGAGGAGAGCCGTCACCGTCCCGAGCCGAAGATCCGCCGCAGCAGGTCCAGGAACCGGAACCGGAAGCAGATCCCCGAGGAGGTGAGGAGCTTTCGCTCCCCGGGAGCGAATACGTCCAGCGCCTCCTCCTCTTCCTCTTCCGAGGCGGCCAGACACAGGGGCGGCCACACCACGCACCACCAGTTTTTGCCCTGTCCGGAGCCCAGATCCGCCCGGAGGGCCAGGTAGTTTCCTGCGGGCAGGGTCAGGCCGGGATAGCTCCGCTCCGGGAATTCCTCCCGCCGGAGGCTGAGGCGCACCGGCTCCGGCTCCCCCAGAAAGGCCAGCGCCTCCTCCGCCGCCCGCTGCAGCTCCGGCAGGGCCGCCTGCGCCCGCCGGGCCGCTTCGTCCCGACCCTCCGCGCCGGAAAGGAGCGGGGACAGGGTCTCCCCCAGGATATCCCGCACCAGGAGCTTCCGGCCCTGGGCGGCGGGGGTATCGTCGGAGGCCCGGACATGGAGCCGCAGGACCCTGGCGGAGATCGCCGCCGTTTCCCGTTCAAGAAGGGCGGAATCCCAAAGGGAGAGAAAAAGAGCAAAACAGAATACCAGAGGGGCAAAGCGTTTCATGAGCATACCTCGAAAAAAAGACTGGCAAGGATAAAAACATCCTTGCCAGTTTGGTTTGTTCCTAAACCGGAAATAGACACGGGGAGAGTCCGCGCAGGGTCAGAAGAGGCTCATCTGGGCGGTTTCCGGCATGTCCCCGAAGGCCCCGGCCTGCCGGAGCTGCTCGATATGGGTCTTGGAGACCTTGGTGCAGTCCAGGGCGAAATCCTCGATGGAGATATAGTCCTTATTCCGCTTTTCGTAAATATCCAGGGCGGCGGATTCCCCCAGTCCGGCGATGGCGGTGAAGGGGGGGATGAGCTGATTCCCTTCCATGCGGAAGCGGGTGGCGTCGGACTTCTTCAGGCTCACGGGGGCGAAGGAGAAGCCCCGGAGGTAGAATTCGTAGACCACCTCCAGCCCGGTATACAGGTCCTTTTCCGCCTGCTTCAGCTCGTTCATGTTCCGGGCCAGCTCCTGCAGCTTCCGCCGCACCGTATCCACCCCGGCGGAGGCGATCTTCAGATCGAAGCCCGGGCAGCGGATGGTAAAATACGCGCAGTAAAAGGCCAGAGGCATATGTACCTTGAACCAGGCGATGCGCAGGGCCATCATGACGTAAGCCACGGCGTGGGCCTTGGGGAAGAGGTACTTGATCTTTTTGCAGGAATCGATATACCACTCCGGGACCCCGGCGCCCTTCATGTCCGCCTCCATGCTGTCGTCCAGGCCCTTGCCCTTCCGCACGGTCTCCATGATCTTGAAAGCGCGTTTGGCGGGAAGATGATAGCCGATGAGGGTGAGCATGATGTCGTCCCG
>JAEEGG010023219.1_pt1 | contig 12133 bp, 10 predicted proteins | sample 9134161 | NCBI WGS metagenome assembly JAEEGG01 (sample SAMN16246543, study PRJNA631951) | gut metagenome | biome: gut microbiome; feature: rumen; material: CR-attached | host: Bos | place: Iran: Karaj | collected 2018-10 | reverse complement strand
ACCTCCGAAGCGGGCGGCTACGTCGACACCGAAGGAAAAGTTACCGGCCAGATCAACGAGCTCGCGTTCGTTCCCGTGGACTGGAACAAAAAGGCGGCCGTCGACGAGTGGTCGGGCGACTACGGCTGCGGCGTGAAGTACTTCTCGCAGGACGGCGTCATCAAACTGGCGGAGTACGCCGGCTTCAAATTCGACTCGAAGATGACTCCAGCGGAAAAGCTGAAAGTCGTTCAGAAGATGATGGAAAGCGACGATTCAAAACTGGCGGAGGACATTTTCGAGACGATCGGCGTCTGCTTCGGCTACTCGATCGGTCTGTACGCCGAATTCTACAAGATTAACCACGTTTTGATAATGGGGCGCGTCACTTCCGGCCGCGGAGGCGAGATAATTCTTAAGAAGGCAAAAGAAGTGCTCAAGAAGGAATTCCCGGCCCTGGCAAGGAAGGTCAAACTCCACATTCCCGACGAAAAGTCGAGAAGAGTCGGCCAGAGCGGCGCAGCGGCTTCGCTTCCCGAATAAAACTATATTATGCGCGATATTCTTCATTTTTCCGGTCTTGCGGACCTTCACATGCATACGACTTTTTCCGACGGCACCGATTCGCCTGAGGAACTTGTCGCGCGCGTCCGCGAGGCCGGAATAGGTCTTTTTTCGGTAACGGACCACGACTCGATAAGGTCCGCCTCCGTCATTCCCGGACTTCTCCAAGTAGACGACCCGGTTTATATTTCCGGCGCCGAGTTCTCCTGCAAGGATAAGGAAGGAAAATACCACATTCTCGGATACAACTACGATCCTTCGGCGAAGGCGATACGCGAGTTTGTCGAGAACAGCAGCCGTTTAAGAAAGGAAAAGGCCAGAGCACGAATACACTTTCTTGAAGAGAGGTTCGGATTTGTTTTTCCCGAAAATGAAGTCGACGCCCTGCTTTCGCTCGAAAATCCCGGAAAACCGCACATCGCGGCGCTTTTGGTTAGGCTCGAATACGCAAAAGACAACAAGGACGCAATCGAGAATTACATCGACAAAGGTAATTTCGATGAGTTTTTCGTAACGCCGGCCGCTGCGATTGATTGCATTTTGAAGAGCGGCGGCATTCCCGTGCTGGCCCACCCATTCTTCGGAAGCGGCAGCCAAAAAATAAAGTGCAAAGAGCTTGACATGAGGCTGAAAAGACTGACGTGCTTCGGGCTAAAAGGCATAGAGGCGTACTATTCCAAGAATACTCCGGCTCGGCAACGTAAAACGCTGTCGCTGGCGGAAAAGTACGGACTTTTCGTGACTGCGGGAAGCGACTACCACGGAGGCAACAAGAAGGTTCGACTGGGCTACACCGGAAATCCCGGCGCTCCGACTTTAGAAGAAATGCCGGACGGTTTCAGACAGTTCCTTGAAGAAATAAAAAAAGCCGGACGAACCGGCTGAAATGCGAGGCGGCCCCTAAAATCAAAACAGGGGCCGCCCTTTTTATTCGTCTTCCCTTTCCCTTGTAAGGTCTTTCAGCCACTTGTACTTTTTGAAGTGGATCATCACCCAAGGAATCTTCCCGACCTCGTCGACGCAGGTGCATGCGTAAACTATCAGCGGGTGCCACCCGAACAGGAACGTTCCCGCAAACGCAAGCGGAACCGCCAGACCCCATGTCATAGCCGTCAGGCTGTACATATCAAAAGCCGTGTCGCCGCCCGCAGAAAAAATTCCGTTGATTATAACTGTGTTCACGCACCGGCCGATCATGTAGACGCCCATAATGATCATCATGCCGATAAGGAGTTTTTTGGCTTCGGGGGTGAGCTTGACCAAAACAAGCAGAAACGGCAGGGACGCGAGCATCAGAACAGTCGAAAGGCCGCCGACAACGTAGGATATCTTCATAAGCCGGACGCCGTAGACCTTCGCTCTGTCCAGATTCCCGACGCCGAGCTCGTTCCCGACGATAACTCCCGCTGCGCCTGAAATGCCGTTGCACATGCTGCACACGAGGTCGCGAACCACCGCCGCCACAGAGTTGGCCGCCGCCGTGTCGGTACCGAGATGACCCATAAACGCCGAGTAGGAAGCGAAACTTACGCCCCACAGAATTCCCGCCACCGCCAGCGGCACGAACACCTTGTAAAAATCTTTTGTCAACTGCTTCGGCCGCCTGAATAGATTCCTGAACGACGGTCTGATGCTTTTCCTGCCGAACGAAACCGAAACCGACCAGACAAGCTCGACGATTCTCGCAATCAAAGTCGACAGCGCCGCGCCTTCAACGCCGAGCGCTTTAATGCCGAACAGGCCGAAAATGAACACCGCGTTCCCGAAAATATTGAGAAGCACCGCCGTCGTGGAGATTGCCGCCGACATCACCTGCCTGCCGGTGATCTTCATGACTTTCAGATAGCACTGAGAGACGCCTGTGAGCAAATACGACCACCCTGCGATCCGGAGGTATTTTATCCCCAGTTCGATGAGATCGGGCTCATTCGTCAAAATATGCATCATCTGGCGCGGGAAGAAGACCGTTGCGACGAAAAACGCGACGCTGACCGCTCCGGAAAGCCTTAAACCGAGGCAGAAGATCTCGTCAAGCGACTTCCTGTCGGCCTTTCCCCAGTACTGTGAACCAAGCACCGCCACCGCCGACGTCACCGTGAAGAGGATCATGTTCTGAATGAACTGAATCTGCGTGGCAAGAGAAACCGCCGACATCATGTTCTGTTCGACGTTTCCCAGCATTATCGCGTCCGCGGCGGCAACGGAGGCCAGCATAAGGTCCTGAAAGACCATCGGCAGCGCGAGCGTTATAAGTCTCTTGTAAAACGAACTGTCCTTCATAAATCAAGACGTCTAATTTCGTATCAGTCAATCCAGGCGGTATCGAATAATACGTTCTTCTCGCAAGCTCTTACAGGAACCGCGCCGAGTTCGCGCATCCACTGCCTGACTTCGAGCGTCTTCCACGGCCCGCAGCCGGGTTTCGCCGGATCGATCGTATTGTACCAGAGCCAGTCGGGAGTACAGAAAAAAGCAAATCTAGGGGCGATTGCCTCGTAAACCTCTCTTCCCACGCCGTTCTGTCCGTGGTGCGCAAGCTGCACAGCGTCGGCTTTAATCCCCTCCGGGCAGACTTCAAGCAGCTGCATGCCGCCTTCAACACCCAGATCGCCTAGAAAAATCATCACGAAATCGTCTTTCATTCCGCGCTTTTCGGTGAATTTCAGAATGCACGAGGAATTGTTGAAAGCGTTCTCGGTGATCGAAGGATCGGGAACGCGCAGCACCTCGACCGTCAGATTCCCGAACACAAATTTGTCGCGCACCTTAAGATGAGTAACCGGGTATTTGGTTGCGGCTGCTTTTTCGTTGAACTCGACTATCTGCCCAGCGAAATGCTTTTCGTGCATTCCGAGCGAATTATCCTGCGGGCAGTAGCAGAAATTCCTGCAGCCTGGAATTCTCGCGCCAGTTGCCGCCCTGTCGGTAAGCTCCGCAAAAACTCCGTAATGGTCGTCGTGCGGGTGCGTCATGAACCAGTAGTCAATCGTCGCAAATCTCGACCCGCGGAACTCCTCCAGCGCGTTCAGGAATCCCTCCGTGTCCGCCCTGTTCCCGCCGTCAATAACGATCAGCGTGCCGTCGTCCGCAATAATCAAAAATCCCATCATCTGCGTGGGCGAAAAGTTTTTAAGCTGAATGATTTTCATGTTTCCTCCTATAAACAAATCATGCAACAGTTTCTGCCGCATGAATTGTGAAATGGAAACGCTGATTTAATGCTCTTTACGCAAGCGGCAAATGAGTGACAGCATACGCATGAACGTAGTTCGTTAGTTTCTACTGTTCTTTAATCCTGTAAGGTGTCTTACGACAGATTTGCTGCCGCTTGCTTTGAGCGAGCTCCCCTCTCGCAGTAGAGCCGCGTATGTCTCCGCTCAGTCTCCAGTTTAGCTGACGCTAAAAGTCGCCTTCGCGCGAGACATACGCGACTCGGCTAACTTGCGTTAGCAACCTTGTGTAGGACGCCGCAGCTTTACATTGGCGGCACGAGCGATTCGCGAAATTCGCGTCAAGTGAGGGACGCAATGTAAAGTGCGGCCGCACGCAAAAATAGCTATTAACTCAGCATTTCCAAAGATCTCAGATATATTAAATTGCGAAAATTCCCTATTTTAAGGCAAGAGGCGATCCGCCTAAAGTGAATTCGACGTCGCCGGGTTCGCCGCAGCACTGAGCCACCGAAAGCGTGACTTTCGAACCCGCTGCAACAGTTCCCGACTGTTTCAAAGTAACCGTCACGAGCTTGCCGTTCGTGAACGAGTCGCCCGCCATTTTCCAGGTGATCACGCTACCGGTACCGTAGTACATTCCCCCGAGCACAGAACCGTTCTTGACCGAAACGATTTCCAACCCTTTAGGAATGTCAAGCGAAAGCTCAAGATAAGCGACGCCCGGATTGTTCGTGACGTCCAAAGTTATTTCATATGTATCACCCGCGGATTTGGTCAAAGAAGCGTTCATCGTGAACGCGCCTGTCGGCCGCGGAGTGGGTTCCGGAGTCGGCGTCGAGGGTTTGTCGTAGTTCGCGTAGAAGACGAACTTCGACGAAGCGGTGGTGTGCGTTCCGCCGGACATTATAAAGAACGTGTCGAAAGTGAACGATTTGGAGGCGATGAACACCTTTTTTGTCGCGGCGCCGCTGGCGATTCTGGGTCCTGTCGACCATCCGCCGTTCGTGTCAGCCCAGATGTCCGCGTCGGTGCGCTTCAGCGTCCAGCCGGTGAATCTGTAGCCGCCGGGAAGTTCTGCGTCGGTGTTCGGGAGCGTGAACGAATCACCGTAACGGAGATGCAACGTATCCGGAGCCGTGCCCACGCCGCCGTTCAGGTCAAATTTGACGGTGATTGTAGAAGAACCGTAGAGATTCTGGTAGTAGCTGGCGGTAGGCTGCGTTACGTGGCAAATCACCCTGCCCCTGCCGCTGAGCTGTCTTGCGTTGAAGTCGGACCATCTTAAAATCGCGCCGCGCACAAGTCCGACGCCTTCGCCGTTGCCTTCAATGTAAGTAATTTCGTTCTCGTTATACGAAAGCACTATAAGCGAGTGGCCGTTCGAGCCGTTGTAGGATCCGTCTGAATTCGCGGTGGTGCGCAGATACGCGCCGCACATAACGCCCGCGTTTTTGAACTGTTCGTAAGAAGCAGTGCCGCCGGCTCTGCTGAGAACGTTGACCGAATGGTCGAGATTCGTGCCGTGGCCGGCGTACTCTTTAAAAAGGTAGTTGTAGACCGCGTTGGCGTAAATGTAGCACTGGTAGCCGTAAAGCCGTCCGCTTCCCGTTTTGCTGACGACGCTGTAGCACTTGTGGTTGTCCATAGTGCAGCCAATCGGCAGATATACCTCAGTGTCGCCGTCATAAAGATCAATGTCACCGTTGAAAACCGCGGTCAGCTTGTCCGCCAGCAGCGGCGAAGAAGTGTAAAGGCCGGCGCACAAATCGTTCGGGCTGGAAATAAAAACAACTTTCGCCACCGAACCGACGAGGCTGAAGAGCGTGAATACAAACAAAAAAGCAAGCACGAACAATACCGCGACGCCTTTTAACGTCACACGGCTGTTCCGCCTGCTGCCGTATCCTTTTTTATTCGGAATAGTTTTTTTCATTTGTAAATCCCGTCCCCGGATCGTTGATATTCCAAGAATAACGAAGCCGCTTTAACAATACATAAACCGGCTACGTCTATTATATTTTAGGAATGCGCGTATGTCAATCGGAAATTTCCTAAAATACGCCGAAATTGCGCCTGAATCGACCTTTAAAAAGATCTCCCGGAGCCGGAAAAACGGCCGGATGTCCGGGAGACCTTCACAAATCAAATATCAGTTCTCTTTTCTCTTGATGAACAGTGCCGCAAGAACTGTCACCGCGAAAATCGAACCGAGGCCCAGAGCGGAGCCGCAGCCCTTCTTCCCGGCAGGTTTTTCGGTAGGCTCGGAAGGCTCGGTGCTGCCGCCGTCACCGGAATCGACGTCGTCGGGTGACTTCGTGGGCTCTTCGACATTGGGTTCTTCTGTCGGCTCTTCGGGCGGCTCTGTCGCTGCGGGCGGTTCGGTCACTTCGGGAGTCGGAGTAGGCTCTCCTTCGACGTAGAGTTCGATCGTGATGATCTCATACTTTATATTTCCGTCCGCGCTCACACCGTAAATGTGAACGTCGTAGAAACCGCCGCCCAGTTTGGCGACTTCCTGAAGCTCAACAAAATCACCCGGTTTTCCGAACCCCACGTGATTGGTGTTGCCTTGCTCCGCGGTGTATATCGGATACTGGTCCATAACGTCGGGTCTGCTCACGAACGGTCCGACAACGTCGTAAAACTCACCGTCGTCGATCTGGTAGACAACGTTGGAAATACCCACGCTGGAAGCGGCCCAACCGCGCATCGAGAACGTCTGTCCCTGCTTCAATTCGACCATCGCCTCCGCAGGCTCGCTGACGCCGCGGGGATTCCTGATGGTTCCTCTTGTAAGGTCGTCGATATAGGTGTTATAGTAAACCACGTCGTCCACGCCTTCTTCGGACGCAACGACGGTAACGTCGGCAAACTCCCAGAATATGACGTAGTTGTCATTGAGCGTAAGCGCTCTCACGAGCACGGAGCAGTGGTCTTCCGTAATACCGGAAGCGGGAATGGTGTTCTTGCCGGGTCCGAAGCCCGCAGTCTTGTGGCCGTTCTGGTAAGGAATTCCCGCCGGCGCAAGGTCGCCTCTGTAAAAGAGGTTCGGGTTGTCGGTATCCTGCCAGGTCTCGCCGCCGTCGACGGAAAACTGGAGCTTCTTGATTCCCTCTTCGTTAGCCATCCATCCGCCAAGAGACAGCCATTCCGAGAAAACGATCTCGTCGGTAACGGTGTAGGCGGTGTCGCCGTTCACGTTGTCGCATCTTGTCACCATCCTGCCGTCAGCGTAAACGTACTCCATCGCGTATCTGAACTCGAAGATCTCCTCGCCTTCAGCAAAAGAGATAACGGGCACCGCGGCGAGCGCGACCGCCAAAGCAATCATCAGAATCAAAATCTTTTTCATAAGCGTCTCCTTATTAATCGAAAATAGACCGCAGCGGTCTTGTTATATATTTAATTGCCTTCCAAAGGCTTTTTTCTTACAATCAGGAACGTGCACAGTCCCGCGACAAGAACGAGCCCCGCGCAGCCGGCGGCAATCTTAAGTGTCCTCTTTCCGTCAGCATTTTTGGTATTTTCCTGAGTTTCTTCCGAATCATTCGCGAATGCGTTAAAAGAAGCGTTCACAATCAGGAACGAAGCCGCCACAATCAGACATATCAAAAATGCAACAATGCGTTTAACCAAAAAGATCCCCTCCGGTTTTACCGATTGAAGCCGGCCGGAATTGTAATATCAGCCGGCGTTTTATCTTTACTAAAATTATAACCGCATTGAGAAGGATTTTCAAGCGTTTTAAAACATGAAAAAAGCCCCGCCCTTCTTTGGAAATCCGTAAAGGGCGGGGGCTCGTTCAGATTAATTCAGTTAATTATCCGATGTCGATTTCGTAACTCGGTTCCGGCTCGATGATCTGGTCGGGATTTCCGGGGTTCTTGTCGTGGGTCGGATAAACCGTCTCGCGGGACGTGAAGTCGATTCCGATGTACTCGAGCGCGATTCTGATCATGCACTCGTTCAGGTACTCAACGTCGGATTCGCCTACCTCGGGGTCCGCGTGACCGCCGCCGATACCGGAATCGTCGGTGAGGTAAATGAACGTTCCGCCGGTGATGACCGCGAAGCTTCTGAGTATGTACTCGGTCTCCTTGTCGCTGCCGGAGCAGAACACGGGCGCTATCCTGATGCCCTGTTTCTGAGCTTCAACCAGCGATTCCGCGATGTCTTCGCCGATGCCGGGAATCTCACCCTCGCTGTGAGGCGGAGCGTCAAGAACGAAGAAGCAGAGCTTCACGGCGTCGTTTCTCCACTGGTGGCCGGTTACGATATTCTTGAGCGCGGTATGAACCGCCTCGGGATAGTCGCCGCCGCCGGAAGCGTATTCCTGCGAAATCTGCGCGACGCATTCGTCGACGTTCGTTCTGAAATCGTAGTACTTGACGATGTACTCGTCGCCTTCGTCGCGGTAGAAGTTGACGCTGACCCTAATAGAGAGCGCCTCGTCCTCGGAAGCGATCCTGGTGACCATGTCTTTGAGCTCTTCATTGATATAGAGGAGTTCGTCGCCCATGCTGCCTGTGGTGTCGACCATCAGCATAAGGTCGAGCTTCTTGGTGTCCTGAGCCGCGCCTTCGATATTAACGGTAATTTCATTCTTGCCGTCAAGCTGATAGAAGTTGCCCATGATCTCGACACGGTCGGGTTTGGCCGTCTTACCGCTGAGAATGTTGAAGCAGAGAACCGCGGAACCGTAAATATCGGTCTTTGCGGAAGCAAGAAGCGTGTCGCCTTCATAAAGGTCAACCTCTCTGTTGAAGCAGAAAGCGTCGCCGTCGGTAACCTTTACTTTAACAACTCTGTTCGAGAAGATCTTTCTGGCCTCCGCGATACTGTACCAGTTATTGTCGTTGATCAGTTTATACCACTCTGCGATATTGGCGGTGTCGCGCCACTCCTTGGCGGTAAGCGTGCCCGCTCTGGCGTTGATAATTTCATAGTCTCCGCCAAAATAACCTATACCTTCTTCTACAGGCGCAGGATAAACATCGGAAATGTATTCATCGCCGTGGTACCCGGAATAATCGGCTTTGTCGCCGGACGAAGCCGGTTCGGGAGCGGGAATTTCGCCGGACATTTCATAATCGTAATAGACGCCGTCCGAGCCCTCGCGCCAGCCTTTTCTCTCGCCGATAACGCCGTCGTTGTAAACGCCGGTCATCGTTTCATCGTCGCCGTTTTTAATGCCTGAACCGTTGTTAATGCCGGACCCGTTGTCGGGGAGGCTGCCGTTATTGATCTGACGGGTTCCGCGGAAAACCGGAGCAGCCGCCAGAACGCCGGTAAGAACCGTGACGGCTACGAGTACGCAAACCGCCGCTGTAGTAATGGCACGGATGTTCTTGCCGCTTCCCGAGCGCTTTGCCTCTTTGATGAGGTCGCCGTCGACATTTCTCAGGGCTTCACGAAGATCATTCTTTTTCATCTGAGTTACCTTCCTTTTCAAGAAAACTTAGGAGTTTTGCTCTGACGTCCGCCAGTCTCACCCTGACCTCGTCCTCCGAGATGCTTCTCGCCGCCGCGATCTTTTTGACCGGGTCGTAGAAATAGTACCTTCTCAGGAAGAGTGTTCTGTCGTCGCGTGAAAGCGATCTCAAAAAGCCAGTCAGCCTGTCTGCGAGCGCCGCGACCGTTTCGTCGTCCGAGTCGCCGTTCCTGTCGGAGTCGGGTTCGGAAATGTCACCCGGGATGCAGGATTCGAGTTCGTCGCCGGACTCGAGCGCTTCGTAGTCGTCCTTGATCAGCTTTTCATACGGTACGTCAAAGAGTTTTGCGATGTCGCGGATCAGCTCCGTGGAGGGATATCTCTGACCCAGTTCCCATTTCGCGACAAGGGATCTGGACACAAAGAGCTTTTCGGCAAATTCCTCCTGCGACATCTTATTTGCTTTCCGGAGTTTCTTAATTCTGTCCTTAAGCATAAGTTCTCTCCTTGCGATCGTAATTTAACAAATTGCCCAAAGAATGTAAAGTTACATTTGTTGTAACATTTTCGAAAGCCCGTAACTGGAATAAAACGCCTGCGCGAACGCTGAAAAAGCGGGAATGTCAGACCCCCGCGAGAATGTTTTCGTTCCTGAGCACAGGGTCGGAAATCTTTCCGTTTATCTCAAAAGCCGCCCTTCCCGCATCATTGCAGCTGTCGGAAATCAACGATTCCGCCTGCAGCGTCTCAAATAGCCTGTCGAAAAGCGCTCCGCACGCCTCAACCTTACGCGCCGCCTCTTCAGCCGAATTGCCCTCGGAAATCAGTTTTTCAAGCGCCGGCGCCGTATCGCCTAAAATATCAAGCTCGCGGAGCGCTCTGAAAGTCCATTTGTAAAAAGGCCTGTATTTACCGTTAAGCAGGAATACCGCGGAGATATAGTTGTCGGAAAACTGAAACATAGCCATCTGCGCCGCGCCGGTCTCGCCGTGTTTAATGCAACCTTCATAATTATAAGGCGCCGCCTGCCCGGCCAGCCATATTTTTCCCGCGAGCTTTTTAAGCCTTACGTCGCGCGGCATGTTCGCGAGCCTTTCACGAACGGACGTCAACAGCCCGAACCGGTCCTCAAAGACCGCTCCGTTCACGGCTTCCGCCAGCGAATACTCGGGTATTGAAAACCACTCTTCATAAGATTCAGGGACCCGCGGAAGACCCGTTTTCGCGAGAAGGAACTCCGAAATTCTCAAAACGCCGTGTCTGGCGCCTCCTGCGGGCGAGAGTTTCTGACGCGAAAACCCCATGAATTCCGCCGGAAGTCTTGAATACGCGCGCTCAAGCTCGAACTCATCCTTTCGCCCCACGATACTCTCATCAGGCAGAAAGATAATGAATCCCGGCTCGAAATCGTGGTCTTTGGAAATCTCGTCGTCGTATCCGAAGCACTCCGACCCGGAACCGCAAAGTCCGGCCGCAAGATAATCTTTCAGTTGCGGAAAATCATTATTGAGCATATTCCTGCCGTATTCGTTATAGTACGCTTCCGAAAGTTCAAGTCCCTTCATCGATCTTCCGTATCCTTTCGCGGAGTTCGTCGGCGAACGCGAAAAATCCGTAATAGCGGAACGCCGGCTCGCACTTTTTGAGCACGAACGACTGGTACGCGTCAAGCTCGAACGGCACCGCGGCAAGAAAACTCTCCGCCTTATTGAGGCAGCTCTCGATCTCCTCCGCGGCTTCTTCCTGACCGAGTTCCTTTTCTGCAAGGTCTGCCAGATTCAGCCATGTTACGGCGCTCTCCAAAAGCTCGTGCTTAGAACCGCGCAACACGCGAAGCGCGTTTTTGTACTCTTCTCTCGCTTCCTCGAATCTGCCGCACCTTGCGAGCGCCACAGCCCTGTTGTTGGAAAGCCCGCTCACGCGATAATCCGACTGAGGCAACGTCTCTTTGTAAATCTTCTTGGCGAGGTCGTAGTATTCGAGCGCTTTGGCAGGATCACCGGCGGCGTTATATACGGTGCCTACGTTAAGGTATGTCGTTCCCGTCGAAGGATCGCCGCCGAAATCGGTAGTTTCAAGCACCTTCACGGCCTCTTCAGCGGCTTCCAGCGCCTTTTCGTTAAAGCCGTTGTTCCGGTAAAGGCCCATCATCTCGTTGAGAACCGTGAGCAGACCGCCCTTGTCTCCGATGGAAACCGCCTCTCCGCGCCAATAGACAAGCAGCCTCTCCGCGCTGCCGAAATCACGCGAGGCAATGTAAGTGTCAAGCTTCTCGATCACTCTCGAAACCGGAATCCGCCTGTTGAGGCTGTCCTCGGGGTCGCAAAGGAGACACTGCGGCTCTTCGTAATCTTCGGGCTTTACGCCGCCAATTCTGCCGTTATTATCCATAATCAGCTCCGGTACTCAAAATTATTTTCTTTCGTTCGGGTTGTTCGCCGGCTGTTGGGGCTGCTGCGGAATCCCGGGGTTCACGTTGCCGTAGATCGGCTGGTTCATCGCGGGAATGTTCTCGCGGTACGCATTCTGCTGCCTTTCTTCCGACGCGCGCCTTATCTGCTCCGCCTTTTTCAGCGCGTTCTTTCTCTTCTTTTTGATGATGCCGCGGATGATCAGGAATATCGCCAGCGCGATGGCCGCGAAGAGCAGAAGCCCGGGCAGCGCTCCGACAAACCATACGGTGAAGTTCTGCCAACCCTCAACGAAGTTCTCCCAGCCCTCCGTGAACGACTCCTTGACTCTCGTTCCGAACGACTCCTCTTCAGTGGGCGTGTAGACCTCGACCTCGTAAAGCGTCAGATAAACGGTCGAAAAGCTGACCTTGCTGTCGATGACCTGCAGCCTCGCCTTGTACGACTCTATCTCGCTTATCGTCTGGTAGAGCTTGTCCTGAATGTCAAGGAGCTGCGAAACGTTTTCGGCCTTGGCGAGCATCTCGTTAAGCGCTTCCTTTTTGCTCTCGAGCGTTTCGAGCCTTGCCTGAATG
>JAEEGG010023218.1_pt1 | contig 12133 bp, 9 predicted proteins | sample 9134161 | NCBI WGS metagenome assembly JAEEGG01 (sample SAMN16246543, study PRJNA631951) | gut metagenome | biome: gut microbiome; feature: rumen; material: CR-attached | host: Bos | place: Iran: Karaj | collected 2018-10 | reverse complement strand
AGACAAGTAGCAAATCAATGCTATACATCTCAGGAACAGCCAGAAAATAGAAGGCATCGGCAATGGAGTGAGCAAAGCCGCAGAGAATGAAGACGGGAACGCCAAAGAGTAGGGGAAGGAATTTACCTTCACGGCCAAACTGGACGGCAGTTGTCATGATAAAGCCGCAACCAATGGCGAGCAGGAAACAGGCAAGAGGCCCTTTCGTCAGACGCGACTGGACGATGGCAAGGTCAGGAGGCAGAATGTCTGGCTGGGCATAGGTACAGACAAGGGCCGTAAGCGAACAGCCAATGATGTTTCCAAGAAGGACGGTCGCAAGCATAGACCAGTCGCCCTTGGCACGGATAAAACCTGCGGTACCCGTATAGAGCTTGAGTTTGTAATGGACAACGGCCAGAAGACCGAAAGCGAATAATACTGCACCGGCTACACCACCAACACGGAGGTTGACAACACAGCCGATAGAGATACAGATGCCAGCGATAATGGCTGAACGGAGAATGTTGATTTGCTGTTTCATGGGTGCAAATTAACGGAAAAAAACTGTAAAACTGCTACATTGCCACCAAAATTTAGCATTGTTTATGAGTAAACTGAAAAACGCCAAGCGAAAGCCTGACGTTTTTTGCGGAGAGAGAGGGATTCGCGCTCGGCCCGAAGGGACGCTTTTACAAAGCGGAGCGACTAAAAGAACGTGAGAACCCGGTTCGCATACGAAAAAAGCAGCAACCTAAGTTGCTGCCTTTTTGCGGAGAGAGAGGGATTCGAACCCCCGGTGCCTCTCAGCACGGCGGTTTTCAAGACCGCTGTAATCGACCACTCTACCATCTCTCCATAGTCGAATTGCTTAAAAGCGGATGCAAAGGTACAAAGCAAAATCGAAAATAAAGAGAAGAAAGGAAGAAAACGTTGGATGTTTAACCTAAATTAACAAGACGAATATAGCTTAGTCGTCAAAATTGTAGGTGGTGACGTAGTGATCGAACTGCAAACCCTCGGTATAGCCCTTCGCCCTGAAAAGGCCAATGATGTGGGCCTGCTGCTCAGGCGTGAGCAGTCGGCGGCCCAGCTTGTAGCGCGAATATGTGCCGTTGCCGCCAAGATAGCGCTTCATGGCATCGCGCAGGGGTGTCTCGTGCTTGCTCTTCACATCGTCGAAGAGTTTGCTGAAGCCCCATGCCATCGTCACTTGTTCAGCACTTCGGTACTCGGGGCACTGCTTCAGTTTCAGCACTGTGGGCAGCACCACCGTACTGATGGTTCCGTTCGCTTGATTGCTCTGTCCCACCATCCAGCGCAAGCACTGATGGCATCGCGGACACTGATCGTTGAAACAGCTGACGTAGCTGGCGGGTACATTACGCATGTCGATTTTTGTAGTGTTGTTTGTTTCCATGGTTTTAATAAAATTAGATAATGAAATGTGTGTTTCGAGTGCAAAGGTACAAAAAGTTTCTGACTCTGCCAAAACGCTCCTGCAAAAAAGTCTTTTTTGACCTGTTCGGTTGAAGTCTTTTTGAAAGAAATGTACTTTCAGAATTGAAAGAAATTGGAATAATAAGAATAATTTCAGCTACAAGAAAAAGACCTTCCACTTTATTTATGTTGAAGATGAAAAATTATTCTTATTATTCCAATTTCTTTCAACTTATTATACGTATTTCTTTCAACCATATAGAGGTCGGTGGAAGACTCTTGAGGGGTCGGCAGAAGACCGATGCGCGGTCACAGACTGACCCATCATCGGTCAGGGGCTGACCTATATGTGGTCACCGCATGACCAAAGCTCGGTCATCGTATGATCTATACTAAATTGCACGTTTTTATTAGTTTTTCACATGGGGCATGGAGCATATTCGTTTTTTTTGAGTAATTTTGCACCCATGATATATCCTAATAACTACGAACAAAAGATTGGATTCGGTGAAATTCGCTCGCTATTGAAAGAACGCTGTCTGAGTTCGCTTGGAACGGAGAAGGTGGATGAGATTGCTTTCTCGACCGATGCGGAAGCCATCAGGGAGCAACTGGAGCAGGTGCGCGAATACCGACGACTGATGCAAGCCACAGACAAGCCCGAGCTGAATTTCTTCTTCGACGTGAGAGAGTCAGTGTCCCGCATTCGTCTGGAACATACGCACTTAGAGGAAGACGAGCTGTGGGATTTGCGGCGGTCGCTGGAGACGATTTCCAATATCGCAAAATACCTGAACGATGCTGAAGAGTTTGTGGGCGATTCGGTGGCCCACATAGCCGTGACGGAGTACAAATATCCTGCCCTCCAGAGGCTGACGCAGGGGGTGACCACATTCCCAGCTATGATTCGCCGCATTGACTCCATACTCGACAAGTTCGGCCACATCAAGGACTCTGCCTCGATGGTGCTGGCTGGCATCCGTCACGAAATGGAACAGACGGCCGGGTCTATCTCACGAACGCTATACACCATACTTCATGCCGCCCAGCGCGACGGACTGGTGGACAAGGATGCAGCCCCGACGATACGCGACGGACGACTGATGATACCTGTCGCCCCCAGCGTGAAGCGCCGCATCAAGGGCATCGTGCACGATGAATCGACCACTGGCAAGACGGTGTTCATTGAGCCTACGGAGGTGGTGGAAGCCAACAACCGGGTGCGCGAGCTTGAGGCAGCAGAGCGCCGCGAGATTGTGCGCATACTCACGGTGTTCAGTGACGAGATTCGCCCTCAGGTGCCGGAAATACTGGGTTCCTACCAGTTCTTAGCCAAGATTGACCTCATTCAGGCCAAGGCTGCTTTTGCCGAGGAGCAGGAAGCCATAGAGCCAACGCAGGCTTTGCTGTCAAAGCCGCATATAGACTGGATCCGCGCCATTCACCCCCTACTCCAGCGTTCGCTCAAGAAGCAAGAGAGACAAGTGGTGCCCTTAGACATCATGCTAAGAGGTGAGAAGCCGGAGGCTGAAGGTGAGAAGAAAACTTCAGGTGGCCGACTCCTCATTATCTCCGGACCAAATGCCGGTGGAAAGTCTGTATGTCTGAAGACGGTAGGACTGCTGCAATACATGCTACAATGCGGCCTCAGCATCCCCATCGGCGACCGTTCTACCTGCGGCATCTTCCACGACATCATGATCGACATTGGCGACGAGCAGTCGATAGCCGACGACCTGAGCACCTACTCGAGTCACCTGCTGAACATGAAGAACATGATGAAGCAGGCCAACGAGCACACCTTATTATTAATAGACGAGTTTGGAGGCGGCACCGAGCCGACCATAGGAGGCGCCATAGCCGAGGCTGTGCTGAAGCAGTTCTGGAAGAAGAAGGCGTTTGGCGTGATTACCACCCACTATCAGAACCTGAAGCACTTTGCCGAGGACCACGAGGGCGTGGTGAACGGTGCGATGCTCTACGACCGCCATCAGATGCAGGCCCTGTTCCAGCTCAGCATAGGTCAGCCGGGCAGCAGTTTTGCCATCGAGATAGCCCGCAAGACGGGACTGCCCGAAGAGGTGATCAGCGATGCCAGCGACATCGTGGGCCGCGACTATATTCAGAGCGACAAGTATCTGCAGGACATAGTGCGCGACAAGCGCTACTGGGAGGGTAAGCGACAGACCATTCACCAACATGAGAAACGGCTCGAGGTGAGAGGCGAGAAACTGGAAGCCGACATCGAGGAGATAGAACGTCAGCGCAAGGACATTCTGCGTAAAGCCAAGGAACAGGCCGAGGAGCTGCTGCGCGAGAGCAACAAGAAGATAGAGAATGCCATTCGCGAGATTCGCGAGAGTCAGGCAGAGAAGGAGGAAGCACGCCGCATACGCGAGGAGTTAAACGCATTTAAGCAGGAGCTAAACGAGATTGACACCAAGGCCAACGACGAGGTGATAGAACGCAAAATGCGCCAGATCATGGAGCGCAAGAAACGGAAGGAAGAGAAAAGGAAGACCCACCCCCAGCCCCTCCCGAGGGAAGGGGAGTCTGGACAGACTTCTTCAAATGCCAAACTAACAGAATCCCCCTCCTCTGGAGAGGGGTTAAGGGTGGGTTCCACCGTACGTATCAAGGGACTTACCTCTGTAGGCGAGATAGAGAGCATCGAAGGAAAGATGGCAACAGTCATCTTCGGCGGCATGCGCACCAAGATGCGGACCGACCGACTGGAGCCTGCCTCCAGACCTAAGAAAGAGCAGTCGAAAGAGGAGGAGCGCAAGGCATCGATCGCGGGCTCCTACGCCAATGTATCGACTTCTACGCGCTCTGCCATCGACACACGTAAACTGAACTTCCGTCAGGACCTTGATGTGCGTGGCATGCGTGGCGACGAGGCCATCAATGCTGTCACCTACTTCATCGACGATGCCATCCTTGTGGGCATGAGCCGGGTGCGCATCCTGCACGGCACAGGCTCGGGCATTCTGCGACAGCTCATCAGGCAATACCTGAACACGGTGCCCAACGTCACCTCGTATAGAGATGAGCACGTACAGTTTGGAGGGGCCGGCATCACAGTAGTAGATATTGGCTGACAGGTAGTAATAGCAAGAAAAAAAAAGAATATGAAAAGAATCATCGAGTGTGTGCCCAACTTCAGTGAGGGACGCGACATGACTGTCATCAAGCAAATAACCGATGCTATCAGTAGTGTAGAAGGTGTGAGCGTGCTCAACGTAGATCCCGGTGAGGCCACCAACCGCACGGTGGTGACCTTCGTGGGCGAGCCTGAGGCCGTGTGCGAGGCTGCTTTCCGAGGAGCCAAGCGGGCTGCTGAGGTGATTGACATGCGCCAGCATCACGGCACTCATCCCCGCATAGGCGCCACCGATGTGCTACCCATCATCCCTGTGGCTGGCATCAGTCTGGAAGAATGTGCTCTGCTGGCCCGACAACTGGCCGCCCGCATGGCTCGCGAAGCAGGCATTCCCTGCTATGCCTATGAGGCCTCTGCTCTCAAGCCCGAGCGCAGAAACCTGGCCGTATGCCGCACTGGAGAGTATGAAGCGCTGGAAGAAAAGCTGACAAAGGAAGAATTGAGGCCGGACTACTGTCCCAACAGCCTCACCCCCGACCCTTCTCCGACTGGAGAGGGGAGTAATTACAATATACCGGAAGAGGTGAGGCGATGCGGCATCTCGGTGGTTGGCGCTCGCGATTTCCTGATAGCGGTGAACTTCAACCTGAACACCACCGACCGCCACGTGGCCCACGCTATTGCCTGCGATGTGAGAGAGAAGGGGCGCCCCGGGAAGCCCGGTACGCTGAAATGTGCAAAGGCCATAGGATGGTACATCGAAGAATACGGCATAGCACAAGTGTCGATGAACTTGACCAACATGCACGTCACTCCCCTACACTCCGCCTTCGAAGAGGTGAGTCGCTGTGCAAGCATCAGAGGGGTGAGCGTCACGGGCACCGAAATCATCGGTCTCGTACCGAAACAAGCCCTCATCAGTGCCGGCATACATTTCCTGGAGCAACAGCAGTTGCCCATTGACTGCACGGAAGCCGACATCATCGCCACAGCTGTAAAAACGATGCGACTTGACGACCTTCGTCCATTCGATGTAAGGAAAAAAGTGATAGAATATCTGCTCGAAGAAACGAGCACCGCAGAAACGCCTACTGAGCTATAACAACTTATAACCCAAGGTCATCTGGAACACATTGTTGCGCAACGGAGTATCTAAATTGATGTAGCTGGTCACTCCGAAATGATAGCGCAGGTCCAACACGAAATGATGAAACTCATACGAGATACCCACCGGCACTGAGAACACCGCTCGCCGGAAACTCGTAGCCACACCCGTCTCGCGGTAGTACAAAGCCATAAACTCGTCCATATTCATCTTCACACCGTCCATGCGGAACGAGCTTCTCAGACGGACTCCCACTTGCACACCCACACGCAGAGCCAATCCACCCACTACATAGCAGTTAGCCATCAGTGGCACGTTCAGATAGTCCAGATCCAACGTTGATTTCACCCCATTGCTATTGTCATTGCCCCCCTGATCGGAATAAAGGGCCGAAAGCGCCAAGCTGAACCCATCAGTCAACCTGTACTCCAGCTCAGCACCGAAACAATAGCCCGCTTTCACCCTGTTCCAGTCCATCAGCGACGAGATAATCAGTCCGCCCTTAGGCTGAACCGAGAAAGCGCCAGCTTCTTCTTGCGCAGCGACACCAATAGCCCATACACACATCAGGGCAAAAAACAAGATCCGTTTCATATTCTTTTCCTTCGTCTTCTTGAGGTGTGAAAATAATCTTTACTTACAATCCTCCACCCTGCCAATTAATCTGGTGGGCATGCAAAGATAGTAAAAAGTTGCAGACCAACCAATATAAGTAGAGAAAGAATGCATATTTTTCAGCTAAAAAAATTTGAGTTTAATTTTTTTTATGTAATTTTGCAAACAGAAAAGTGACAAAACCAAAAAAAACATAGCTACAAACATGAAACAAATCAAAGTCTTAGCTACCCTGCTACTTATGGCAGTGAGCACAACCGCGTTCGGACAGTCGCTCAAGGAGAGAGAAAACTACCACAAAGTCTTCGTAGAGTATAGCCCCATGAGCATCAAGTCGAATCTTAACGACGACAAGTACAACTTCAACGGCATTGGATTGGGCTACAACTACAACATTGCAATGAAAGACATGCCCCTCCACTTCGGTGTTGGCCTCAAACTCGACTACTATTTCCGTCGCGACACCAACAATTCCGACGAGAAGAACCCCGTCAAGATTTCCGACAATATGATGTGCGCCGTGCCTGCCATCAACGTTGGTGTTGACATTTTCATCAAGAAAAAGATAATGCTGGCACCATACGTAGCAATAGGTATGCGCGTAGGCCTCTTCGGCAATGAGAAACTCACACCCGCTGTAGGTGAAGCAACCAGTCTGAACCTCTTCAAGAAAGCTGACATGGATGCCAACAACGTGTGGAACCGCACCCTCGCCTCTTGGGAAGTGGGTCTCAACGTGGCATACGAGTCCTATTTCCTCGGCTTTAGTTTCAACCGCGACTTCGAGAAAATCTCAGTCAACATGAAGCAGGTGCAAGCCTTCGGCATCAAGGCTGGCTACATATTCTAACCGCCGATCACCCTTATTATCCTTAAATAAAATTACCGTGCCAATCACGACAATGCTTCGTGATTGGCACGAAAAATGAAAAACAAATCATGAAACAAAGAAAAACAATCATGACCATGCTCATGGCTTTCATGCTCATGGCGGGTCTTACTGCGTGCGAGAAAGTTGTTCTGGACGAAGAAGAAACGACTCCCCAACAGACACAGAACACCAACAATACTTCCGGAAAGACCGAACAGGACAAGGGTAAGTACAACGTTGTGCTGCGAGTATCCAACTTCAACTTGGTGCCCATCACCAGAGATATGGTTGACCTGACCACCTACTGCACACGACTAAACTTCGTGGTGTATAAAGACGGTGAAAAGGTAAAAGGCAAGAGCCAACTTAAAGAAGACGGGAACTTCGGCGAAGTAAAGTTCTTGCTGGATCCAGACAACACTTACAAACTCATGGTGCTGGCCCACAGCAGCATTGGCGGCAACCCTACGGTTTCTGATCCTGAGAACATTCAGTTCACCAACCAGCTTGGCTATTCAGACACGTTCTGCTACTATGGCGACCTGGAGGTGAAGAGTGAAGAAACCATCCACGAGGTGACACTAACCAGAGTTAGCTCACAGCTCTGCTTCACCATTACCGACGAAATACCAGCAGAAGTCACTCACATGATTTTCAACTATACAGGCGGCTCAGGTGTGCTGAACGCGGTAACAGGGTATGGCGGCAACGTCAACTCCAAACAGGAGAAGAATGTGAGAATTCAAGGTAGTTCCGTTCCCCTACCCCTTCGCATTTACACTTTCCTCCGCGAAGATGAAGGTTCACTCGATGTAAAAGCCGAGGCAATAGATTCCAATAAGAACGTCGTCATGAGCAGAACCTTCACCGACATCCCCATGAAGCGCAATACAGTTACAGTATATGAAGGATCGTTCTTCTCTCATGAACAGGGATTCAGTATAAAAGGAGAAACAGAGTGGAGCGATACCATCCGTTTAACTTTCTAACCCGAAAACTCCTAACAGACATTCATACAATAAGAAACGTGCCACTCACAAACATTCGATTGTGAGTGGCACGTTCTTTTATTCACCCTCAGCAGCAGCGGCTGCTTTCTGAGCTTTCTTCTCAGCCAGACGATTACGCACATCCTGATGCGAAAGGTGTATCTGATAACGGTAAACGGCACAAGCCAGACAGAAGTAAATACCGGTCTGTAACCACAGAATACGGTACTCAGTAAGAACATCACCCAGCGAGGCACCCATCGAGTTCAGCCTCACGTATGCCTTCACGCCGAAGGTGGAGGGGAAGAGCCAAGAAACGCCCTGCCATACGCCAGGGATGTTAGACTGCGGCCAGCTGACACCCGTCATGAACAGCAAGGGGACAGAGATGAACACCATAAGTAACATCACATTCTCACGATACTTCACCATACACGACACAGCCATACCAAAGAAGATGCAGGCCAGGATATAGGGCAGCATGATGACAAGCAACGTCTGCCATGATGCCAGTTGCGGGAAGCTGAACAAATAAGGCACGCCTGCTACGAGCCATGCACCCATCACGGCATAGATCATGAAGTAGCACATGGCCTTGCCCAGCACGATACGGAACATACCGTGATAGTGGCGGCTCACGGGGATGAGCAGTCCGTAGCGATTCTCCTCTCGAGCCGTACCCGCCGACAGGCCGATGCCCAGCACCAGTGTCTGTTGCAGAATCAGCATGAGCACGGCAGGCAGGATGAACGAGCCATAACCGCCAGAAGGATTGAAAATGGGTACCTCGGCAAAGTCGAGCGGCTTGGCCGCTATCACCTCTTCCTGATGCGTATATCGTCCGCCCAGTTTTGTCTTGATCTCCGATCCCATCTGCATGCTCACCATCTGTGCCGTTTGGAAAATGGCTTTATAGGCAAGCATCAGACTCATGTCGCAATAGACACTAATCACGCCCTGCTGCAAACGATTTACCTCATTGTCGAACTCACTCGGTATGTAGTAGATACCCTTCGCGATTTGTCGGCTCACCAGCGATTTCGCCTCTTCCATGTCCTGTGCATAGAAGGCCACTTTTACGTCGGGCGAGGCATCGCACATGCGGATGAACTTACGCGAAAGCGACGAGTGCGAATCATCGACCACTACAACGGGTACTTCGCGTACCGTCTCATTATTATATATCCAGGAATAAAGGATGGGATAGACGATAGGCACAATGATGAAGAAGATGAGCACACCTTCATCCTTGACCACCTGTCTCATCTCCTGTCTCCAGATGTAGCAGGCATCCTGCAGAGCCTCGTATGCGTTATGGAATATAGACATAAGTAAGCATTGCATTCTTTATTTTACTCACCACGAACCAGGGCAACAGCGTGAAAGCCACCAGCGCGGCGAAGTGGAACCATGCCTCTAACAGCGGGAAGCCGTTGAAGACACAGATCTGATAGATCATGTAGTAGTGACGAAGGGGGAAGAGCCACGTGAGTGACTGTAGCGGAGCGTCCATGCCCATTGCAGGGAAGGCAGATCCAGCCATTGAGAAGCTGAGCACGGCCCACAACGAGCACACGCTCATCGACATGCGCAGCGAAGGCATCAGGCCGAAAGCGAATATGCCGAAGCCCTGACTGGCCAGCACCTGTATCAGTCCCAAAAGCACCAACATGCCCGGACTGCCCAGATGCGGGAATCCCAGCACATAGAACACATAGTATTCGTAGCCATAGACGATGGCGAGCCAGATGATGGTCTGCGGCAGGAACTTGCCCAGCAAGGCCAACATGATATTGTTGTTTGACAAGCGCATCCACAGCTTGCCCGTATCAAACTTCAATTCGGTACCTAACGAGTAGGCAGAGATGAGGAAGATAAAGAGCATGATGGAGCCAGGCACAATCATAGTGGTGAGATAGACATTGTAACTGGTCCAGGGGTTAGCAATCTGGTGCAGGTCGATCCTGATGGGCTGCAAGAGCGTTTGTATCTGCGCATCGGTGAATCCACGTGCCTGCAACGTGGCTTGTCCAACGGCAGCCGATCCCAATGTCGTGATGGTCTTCAAGTCCTTGAACAGCAGCGATCCGGCAGCAAGCGAGGTCATGGAGTAGTAGAACGAGACTTTCGGCTGACGGCTGGCCAGCAGTTTGTCGGTAGTGCCTTTCGGAATATAGAGGAAGGCATAGATCTCGTTTTGCTGAATGGCTTTTCGTGCATCTGTCATGCTGGGATAGTGTGCCACCACGTGCGACATTTGGAACCCGTCGAGCCTGCGTGTCAGCGCGCGTGTGGTCGAGGTATTGTCCAGATCCACCACGCCCACGGGCATGCTCGTTGGCAATCCGTCATCCATCATGCTAGTGAAGAACACCATCACCAGGATGGGGAACACCACCATGCAGAAGCGATAGATGTGATTCCTTCTCAGAATCAGCAGCTCTCGCATGAGAACTTTAAATAGTCTCTTAAGATATTCCATTTATCTGATGATGAGCGACATACCTGGGCGCAGTCCTTCGATGGTCTCTACGGGACGTGCCTTCACCTCGAAAGTCTTCAGATCGAATTGCCCGTTGGCCTTTGTAGCCTTCCATACGGCATACGAACCCTGGTCTTTCATGTAGTAGACCTTCATCTTTACTTCTTTTTCGAAAGCAGGGATATAAGCAGTAATCTCAGAGCCAATCTGCATGCCGGCAAGCTGGTCTTCACGCACATTGAACGTACCCCACATCTGGTCCATCATGGAGATGGTCATAATGGGACTACCGGTACCTACAAGCTCACCCACCTTGGGGTAGATGTTGCTCACCTCGCCGTCCATCTGCGCCAGCTGCACGGTCTCACCGATATAGCTGTTCACCTCCTGCACAGCACCCTTTGCGCGCTCCACTTGAGCTTGAGCAGCCATTTTCTCTTCCAAACGGGCACCGTTGACTGCCATATCGTACTTGCTCTTGGCAGCCTCGTGCGTAGCCTGCATGGCCTTATAGTTGGCGTAGGCCTCATCGCGTTTCTGTGCACTCATCACACCTTCCTCGTAGAGGCGCTGCACACGGTTATACGACTTCTCGGCAATCTCCAGACCTGCCTTTGCCTTCTGCAGCAGCTGATAGGCTCCTTGGATTTGCTCCTTACGGGCACCGTTCTGTGCCATTTGCTGCATAGCCGAAGCTGCACCTTCAGCTCCCTGAGCCTGGTGCATCTTGGCACGCACTTCAGGGGCATCGATGATGGCGAGCGTGTCGCCGGCCTTGACAAAATCGCCCTCCTTGACTCTAATCTCGAGAATACGACCGGGCACCTTGCTCGAAACGCGGTATTCCGACACTTCAACCTGTCCCTGAATCAGTTCAGGGTCGCGTCCCAGTGCAAAAAAGCCGATGAGGGCCACCAGAGCCACGACCGATGCGAATCCTATGATTGCATACAGAATGTTTTTATGTTGCGTTGTTGCTGACATGATAACTTCGTTATAATTATATATAAAAATCTGAATTCTAAATGATTAAGTTATTGGAGGGTTCCGAGCGACTTCTGCAAATCGACTTGGCTAAGCTTGACATCAATCTCAGCATCGATCTTCTGCGACTTGGCCTGTAGCCAGGCGGTCTGTGCCTCCATCACGGTGGTGGGTGTCACCACTCCTTCGGCAAATCCTACGTTTGCCATGTGCAGGTTCTCATCGGCTTTCCGCACGCTGGCTTCTGCCAAAGCCAGTCGTTTGTTGGCCTCTTCCACCTTGAAAGCGACCTGGTTCACTTGCAGCTCAATCTTTTCGCGAGCCTCTTCTCTTTGCAGGTTGGCTATAGCAGTAGCGCCCTTTGATGCGCGAACCTTATACATTACGTCGCCCCAGTTCCACAGAGGAATGCGTACGAGCACGCCTACATTCCAGAAGCCACGGAATTTCTTTTCGAATCCGTTCTGCAGCGATGGGTTACTCACTGCATAACCACCCATCAGTGCCACCTGCGGATAGTAGCCAGCTCGAAGCAGATTAGTTGACTGCTTAGCGATGGCCACGC
>JAEEGG010023215.1_pt1 | contig 12135 bp, 8 predicted proteins | sample 9134161 | NCBI WGS metagenome assembly JAEEGG01 (sample SAMN16246543, study PRJNA631951) | gut metagenome | biome: gut microbiome; feature: rumen; material: CR-attached | host: Bos | place: Iran: Karaj | collected 2018-10 | reverse complement strand
TGGTGGACGGCGAGAAGTGCATCAAACTGTTCTTCGCGTCGAGAAGCAAAGCCGACCAGCTGTTCACTGGCAACCTGTACATAACCGCCGACAGCAGCTACGCCGTGAAGAAAGCCGAAATGACCGTGGACGGAAGAATGAACCTGAACTGGGTAAGAAGCGTGAGCATACTGCAGGAGTTCAAGAAAAGCGAGTCGCGCGGCTGGACACTGTCCAAGGACTACCTGATGATAGACTTCATCGTGACGAACAAGATAAACGGCATCGTTGGCGAAAGAAGCCAGATGTTCAAGGAAATGCCTTCGCCAGCAGACGGCAACACAGCCGACAGCATAAAAAGCGGCGTGGAGTACGCCAAGAACGACGGCTACAACAACCGCGACGACGCGTACTGGGAAGCCAACCGATTAGAGAAGCTGCCGCAGACACAGGAAGCCGCCTATCAGGTGATGGACAGCGTGCAGAAAGTGCCGGCTGTGCGAGCGCTGATGATAGCCGGCGACATAATCGGACGAGGATACATAAACTTAGGCAAATTCGAGATAGGTCCGCTCTACGGATTCTACGGATACAACGCCGTGGAGAGGCACAGAGTAAGATTCGGCGGCAGGACGACCGACAAGCTGACCAAGAGAGCCAACTTCGAGGCGTACGGAGCATACGGATTCGGCGACGACAAGTGGAAGTACTACGGCAAGGCGTCGTTCTCGTTCACCAAGAAGTCGATACACGAGTTCCCCGTCAGGAGCATATCGCTGTCATATTACAATGACACAAGGCGTCCGGGTCAGGAAAGCAACGTGGACGAGAATTCTGTGTTCCAAGCCATAGGCCGCAACACCAACCGCAAACTGTACTACGACGAGACGATAACGCTGCAGCACCTGTTCGAGTTCAAGAACCACTTCTCCTACAACGTGGGATTCAAGTACATGATAGAGCAGCCCGGCGGCGACATCTACTTCAACTACACCAACTACGCCTCGGAGCAGAACGACGTCAGATACCTGAACATGTCCGAAGCGTTCATCACATTGAGATGGGCTCCTAAAGAAAAGTTCTATCAAGGCCGCACCAAAAGGCACATACTGCCGAGCCCGCACCCTATCTTCACGCTGAGCTACAACGTGGGCAGCAAGCTCTGGGGCAACGACTATGACTACCACTGGCTGAAACTGAGCATATACAAAAAGTTCTACCTGTCGGTATTCGGCTCGGCAAAAGTCAATTTCGAAGGCGGATACATGTTCGGCAAGGCATCATTCCCCACACTCACGACACACGCATCCAACCAGAGCTTCCTATACCTCAACGCCTACAACCTGATGAACTATCTGGAGTTCGTAAGCGACAAATACGTGTCGTTGTGGATAGACTACGACGCCGAAGGATTCTTCCTGAACAAGATACCAGTTGTCAGAAGGCTGAAGCTGAGAGAAGTGGCGAGCATCAAAGTGCTGTACGGAGGCGTGGGCAGCAACAACGACCCAGCCAAGAACAACGACATATTCCAGTTCCCAGTCAAAGCCGACGGCACGCCTATGACATACACGCTCGGCGAGATGCCGTACATCGAGGGCTCGATAGGACTGTCGAACATACTCAGGATACTCAGAGTTGATTTCGTCAAAAGATTCACCTATCTTAACAACCCGAAAGCGCCGTCGTGGGGCATAAGAGTGAAGTTCGACTTAGATTTTTAAAGAAGAAGAAAGCAATCAAGATATGAAGAAGTTCTATTTCATAGTGAACCCAATATCGGGACACGCCAACAACGTCAAATACGCTGAAGACATCATCAAGCTGCTGCACAAGAAGGCCGACGTGGAGACACACATGCACGTGCTGCAAGCCAGAGGCGAGGCTGAGCCATACGCAGCCAAGCTCGCCGACGAGATAAAGAACGACGGCATAATAGTGTCCGTGGGCGGCGACGGCACATTCAACGAGATAGCCTCATCGCTCGTGGGCAAGAGCACACCGATAGCCATAATACCGAGAGGCTCGGGCAACGGACTGGCGCGCATGCTCAGAGTGCCTACGCAGAAGATGCTCCAAGCCGAGTATCTGCTCAAGGGACACACCATAAAGATAGACAACGGCAACTTCGGCGACCGCAAATACTTCTGCACCGCCGGATTCGGATTCGAGGCGTGCATCGCCTTCCTCTTCGACAAAACAGGAGGCAAGAAGAGAGGCCGCCAGCAGTACGTGCATCACATCATCAAGGAGATATTCAACTATAAGCCAGTGGAGGCGGAGCTCGAGATAGACGGCAAGAGGGAGAAGGGCAAGTACTTCTCGCTGTGCATAGCCAACGCCAACCAATATGGCAACAACGCCATCATCTCGCCGTCAGCCGACCTGACCGACGGCAAGCTCAGACTCATAAAGGTGAAGCCGTTCCCTCTCGTGCTGGCTGGCACGTTAGGCGTCGCCCTCATGGGAGGATACCTCGACAAGCTGGAACTGTTCGTCGAGACCAAGGAGGTTGAGAACGTCAAGATACTCTCCATAAGCGACGACCGTTTCCACTGCGACGGCGAACCGATAAGAAAGCAGCTGCCGCTCGAAGTGTCGATAACCAAAGGCCTGCTGAACATACTCGTGGACGCCGACTACAAGCCGTATTCCCCAAGAATATTCGATGTGGACATAGACGACATAAACGCCAAGATACGCAAGACAAACGAGAACTTCACAGAGACGCTGAAGGAGAAAGTGGAGGAAGTGAACAACCTGAATTACGAGCTGAGAAGCAGCGCGAAAGACATGCTCGCTTCCTTCTTCACCAAGAAAAGCAAAAACAAATAGTTCTTGCAATCAGTGAATTAAAGTAAAAAGCATATCGCCGATATGCTTTTTTTCTTATTTTTGCGCAAAATTCAATTAGAGTGCGGATTTCGCGCTTTAAAAAGAAAACAAGCATGAAGAACATTATCGCTCCTGTTGACAGAAACCTTCTGTTAGAAGAACTTGATTCCAAGAAGTTCATTCGCAACACAAACAAAGGCGGCAATCAGATTTACATAATAACAGCCAAGGACTCCCCTAACGTAATGAAGGAGATAGGAAGACTCAGAGAATGGTCATTCCGTCTTGGCGGCGGCGGCAGCGGCGAGGAAATCGACGTCGATGAGTTCGACTACATGGACAAGCCATACAAGCAGCTTATCGTTTGGGACCCTGAAGCGCAGGAGATAACCGGCGGATACAGATACCTGCACGGACAGGACTGGGAGACACTGCCAGACGGCCAGCCAAGAATCGTCACTGAGCACATGTTCAGATTCTCCGACGAGTTTATGAAGGACTACGCGCCATACACAATAGACCTCGGCCGCGCATTCATTCACCCGGACTACCAGTCGTCAAAGATGGGCGCGAAGAGCATTTTCGCCTTCGACAACCTGTGGGACGGACTGCTCGTGCTCAACTACTTCGAGCCTGAAATCAGATATGTAATCGGAAAAATAACCGTTTACCAGAACTACGACGAAGTGGCAAGAAACGCCATATTCTACTTCCTGAACCACTGCTGCGCAGACCCTAAGGGACTGATGATAGGCAAAGACGTATTCTTCGACAAGAACACAAAGGTGGACAAGGAGATAGAGGACGTATTCAACGCCGAGGAGACACTTGAAGGCAAGTTCAACGCCCTGATAAAGTTCGTGCGCACAAGAGGCACAAACATTCCTCCGCTTATCAGCAGCTACTTCAAGCTGTCCAACCAGATGAAGGTGTTCGGCACAGGAGTGAACCGCGAGTTCGGCGACATCCTCGACACCGGAATGATGGTGACAGTATCCGAGATAGACAAGGGAAGATGGTCAAGACACGTTGACTCATTCCTGAAAGACAAGACCTACAGAGAGGAGAACAACATCGTGGAAGATGCAGCACATCCTCTGATAAAGAAATAAGCACAGAAACGAAATAAGCGCCTTTTTTAAGACGCTTATTTTTTTTGCATATCATTCACTCGGAATCACTCCGACATTTTGTCTTTAAGAAACCGCGCCGTGTACGACTCCTTGCACTTGAGCAAGTCCTCCGGCGTTCCCTCGAACACGACATTTCCGCCCTCTTTACCGCCTTCCGGTCCCATGTCTATTATGTGGTCGGCGCATTTTATCACATCAAGGTTATGCTCGATGACGATGACCGTATGCCCCTTCTCCAGCAAGCAGTCGAAGGCCTTCATCAGCGTCTTGACATCGTGGACGTGAAGGCCCGTGGTAGGCTCGTCGAATATGAACACTGTCGAGTCCTTGCCCTCGCTGGAAATGAAGTAGGCAAGCTTGACGCGCTGGCTCTCGCCGCCCGAAAGCGTGCTGCTGCTCTGCCCAAGCTTAATGTAGCCGATGCCGACATCCTGCAGCGGACGCAGTTTCTGCACAATCTTGCGGCAAATCGGATTGCCGAGGTCCTCGCTGAAGAACTCGATAGCCTGGTTGACAGTCATCTCGAGCACATCGTATATATTCTTGTCACGGTACTTGACCTCAAGTATCTCTGGTCTGAAACGCTGGCCGTGGCAGCTCTCGCACGGCAGCACAAGGTCCGCCATGAACTGCATCTCGATAGTCACAGTGCCCTCGCCCTGACATTCCTCGCAGCGTCCGCCGTCCACGTTGAACGAGAAATGAGCCGCCGTGAAGTTCATCTGCTTGGACAGCTGCTGCTCGGCGAAAAGTTTTCTTATCTCGTCGTACGCTTTGAGATACGTCACCGGATTTGAACGCGACGAGTGCCCTATCGGGTTCTGGTCAACGAACTCCACATCGCTCGCAAGGCGCATGCTGCCGCTCAGTGTGCCGGATGCCACAGGACGGTCCACCACACCGCCGTAGTAACGCTTCAGGGCGTTGTAGAACTCATCGCACACGAGCGACGACTTGCCGCTGCCGCTCACTCCTGTCACGACCGTCAGCACATTGAGAGGGAACTTAACGTCAACGCACTTGAGGTTGTTCTCGCAAGCGCCTTTCACCTCAATATAATTGCTCCAGCGGCGACGGCTCTTAAGCGTTTCCACTTTCTCCTGACCAGTCAGATACTTCAGCGTGAATGACTGTGAGGCAGCCGCCTTCATAGGCGTGATGTCGGACATGTTGCCGGCATATACCACCTGCCCGCCGTTTCGTCCAGCGAACGGACCGATGTCTATGATGTAGTCGGCCGCGCGCATTATCTCCTCGTCGTGCTCCACGACAACAACAGTGTTGCCCAGCTGCTGCAGCTGACGGAGCACCTTGATAAGGCGGCCTGTGTCGCGCGGATGCAGTCCGATGCTCGGCTCGTCAAGTATGTACAACGAGCCCACAAGGCTGCTGCCAAGCGACGTCGCGAGGTTGATGCGCTGGCTCTCTCCGCCCGAAAGCGAATTGCTCAACCGGTCGAGAGTCAGGTAGCCGAGTCCCACGTCAATGAGGAACTGCAGACGGTTATTTATTTCGACGAGAAGCCTTTTGGCTGTCTCGGCTTCGGACTTAGACAGTTTGAGCGACGCGAAGAACTCCTTCAGCTCCGTCACTGGCAGCGAGACAAGTTCCGTTATGGAGCGTCCACCCACCTTTACGTACGAAGCCTCCTTCCTCAGTCGTGTGCCGCCGCAGACAGGACACACCGTCTTGCCACGGTAGCGCGCCAGCATCACACGGTACTGTATCTTGTACTGGTTGTTCTGCACGAATTTGAAGAAGTCGTTGATGCCATGGAAATACGGCGTTCCGTCCCAAAGCATCCTGCGCTCCTCGTCGGTGAGTTTGAAGTATGGCCTGTGAATAGGGAATCCCGACTTCTCGGCAGACATTATGACCTCGTTTTTCCACTCGCCCATCACCTCGCCGCGCCAGCATGCCACAGCGTCGTCGAACACCGAGAGCGACTTGTTAGGCACAACGATGTTCTCGTCGATGCCCACGACCTTGCCGAAGCCCTGGCACTCAGGGCAAGCGCCTATCGGGTTATTGAAGTTGAACATCTGCTCGTTGGGCGTCTGGAATGTCATGCCGTCCGCCTCGAAACGCGCAGAGAATGTCTTTTTCTTAATGCCACCGTCGATATACATCCACACCACACAAGTGTCCTTGCCATCGTAGAACGCGCCCTCGATGGAGTCGGTCATACGGCTCACGGAAGCAGGTTCCGGATTGACAGAAAGGCGGTCCACAACCAGCAGCATGTTTTTCTTGTTCTTCTCCACATAATCCTCGCCGTTCTCCAGCACCTCGCTTATCTTGAACACGCCTTCGCCCACCGCCACACGGCTGTAACCCTGCTGCGACAACACTTCAAGCTGCTGCGAGAGCGTTCGTCCCTCCAGCGTCACTACAGGCGCCAGAAGCATAAGCTTGGTATTCTCGGGAAAACTGAGAATGTACTTTATGACATCGTCCTTAGTGTGCTTCCTGACCTCCTCGCCCGACACCGGCGAAATCGTCTTGCCAACGCGAGCGAACAGCAGTTTCATGTAGTCGTAAATCTCAGTGCTGGTGCCGACTGTGGAGCGAGGGTTGCGTGTGTTCACCTTCTGCTCTATGGCTATGGCAGGCGGTATGCCCTTTATGAAATCGACCTCCGGCTTAGCCATACTGCCGAGGAATTGGCGCGCATAAGCGGAAAGACTCTCCACATAGCGGCGCTGACCTTCGGCGTAAAGAGTGTCGAACGCAAGCGACGACTTGCCGCTGCCCGAAAGTCCCGTTATGACAACGAACTTGCCACGAGGAATCTCCACGTCGATATGCTTGAGATTATGGACCGAAACGCCTTTGAGAATTATATTCCCCGCACTGCCGGAGATGATTTCAGGAGTCTTCTTCTTTGCTGCCATAAAGTGAGAATGCTTTAGTCAAACAACAAAGATAAAGCATAAACACAGAAAAAAGTACATGAAAAGCGACGATGGCTGTCACAAACTTTGCTAAAAAGAAATGACATGACGCTTATTTTTTGTTCATTTGCCTATAAATGACAAAAACAGAATAAAAATGAGACATAAAAGCAAATTAGCCGCATTGGCTACCGCCGCATTATGCGGCAGCATCTGCATGGCCGCGCCGAAGGCATTCCCTGGCGCCGAAGGATACGGACAGGACGTCACCGGCGGACGTGGCGGCAAAGTGATACACGTGACCAACCTGAACGTCTCCGGCGAAGGCTCGCTGAGAGCCGCTATCCAAGCAAGCGGGGCGAGGACAATCGTATTTGACGTTTCCGGCAAGATAGAACTGGAGAGCAAGCTGCTCATATCCAACGGCAACGTGACCATAGCCGGACAGACTGCGCCCGGCGACGGCATCTGCGTGAAGAACTACGACATGCAGGTGAATGCAGACAACGTGATAATTCGCTTCATGAGATTCCGCCTAGGCACCGACCGCCCCGACTACGGCAAGACAGGCAGCATGACCGAGGAAGGATACTACATAGACCGCGACGCGACCTGGGGCAGAGACCACAAAAACATAATCATAGACCACTGCTCGATGAGCTGGTGCACAGACGAGGCGGCGTCGTTCTACGGCAACACAAACTTCACAATGCAGTGGTGCATCATAGGCGAGAGCCTGCGCGGATCGCTACACCCTAAGGGCAACCACGGATACGGCGGCATCTGGGGCGGACAGGGCGCGACATTCCACCACAACCTGATAATACACAACGACAGCCGCAACCCGAGAATGTGCGGTTCGAGATACACCAACAGCCCAGACCTCGAGAAGGTGGACATAAGGAACAACGTGTTCTACAACTGGGGCTCGACCAACAGCGGATACGCCGGCGAGGGCGGCAGCTACAACTTCGTGAACAACTACTACAAGTCCGGACCTGCCACCAAGAGCGGCATAAAGTACAGAATCTTCGCGCCATCGGCCGACGACGGCACCAACACACAGCCTAAAGGAGTGTACGGCACATTCTACGTCAGCGGCAACTACATGGACGGCAAAGGCGCCGACTGGGACTGGAGCGGCATAAACATAGACGCAAGGAATAACAGCGAGATGACGGAGGAAAAGATAAAGAGCACGACCGAATATGACATGGCGAGCGTAAGCACCGAAAGCGCGGCCGACGCCTGCAACAGCGTACTAGGCTACGCTGGAGCATCGCTCAGCCGCGACGCCGTGGACGCGCGATTGGCAAGAGAGGCACGCGATGGAAGCTACACCTACACCGGCAGCAAGCTTGGCGGATTAGGCATAATCGACAGTCCAAACGACGTGGGCGGCTATCCAGAATACAATTCGACAGCCGCGCCTACCGACACCGACCGCGACGGCATGCCGGACGCATGGGAGACAGCGAACGGACTGAACCCCAACGACGCGTCAGACTGCAACGGCACCAACCTCAGCACAGAGGGATACACGAATCTGGAGGTTTACATCAACTCGCTCGTGGAGGACGTGATGGAGCGCACCGCGACAATATCGGCCGACGAGAGCAAGGGCTACGCCACCAAAGCCGACAACAGCACAGCCGACGACTGCGGCGACTACATCAGAATAGACGGCGAAAGCATCATAGCCGACGGCGCGAAGAGCATAAGCATATACACGCCCGGAAGCACGCTGATGGAGAAAGGGCGCAGTCCGCTGTCGTTCAGCCGCATGCCTTCAGGCAACTACGTGTCTGTGGCGGACTTCGGCAGCTTCACCAAGTCGCTCAAGTTCGCGAAGAGGTGAGAGAGAAAAGACCAATTGTGGATGAAAAGATGAAGACGCTCCCTAACCGCAAATCACCTCGCGCAAATTGGCACGATTATAATAACGCAGAATATTTCGTAACCATCTGCACAAAAGACCGTGTGCATTATTTCGGCGAAGTACATGACGGGAATATGCGATTGACTGCAGTAGGTGAATATTTGCGAAAGGAAATAGAAAACACAAATGATATACGCGGCAGCGAAGTAAATATACCATTGTATGTGATCATGCCCAATCATGTCCATTTGATTGTAATCATTCACGATTGTAGGGACGCATTGAATGCGTCCGCAAAAGAAAAATCGGACGCACGCGGTGCGTCCCTACAACGTTTTGGTCCACAATCGCGCAATTTGGGTTCCGTGATTCGTGGTATCAAATCCGCCGTCACACATCTTGCCAATGAAAAACAAATTTCATTCGCATGGCAAACCCGTTACCACGACCACATCATACGTAGCCAAGAGGAAATGAACAACATCGCCGAATACATTGAACATAACCCTGCAAAATGGGAAACCGACTGTTTCTTCAATGAATAAAAAGGTTACCTTTGAAATCCAAATCCCACACACCATGAAAAAGACACTTATCGCACTGCTGACCTTAACGGCGACGGCAGCCGGCGCACAGACACCAGAAAACGCGCAAAGGCTCATCGACGCATACCCCGACATGCACCTGACGTACAACGACAACAAAATCGTCTTCCCCGACGGCACTTCCATAACCTACGACGACGGCAAGAAGAAGGACTTCAAGACACTGCTCGACTACAGCGACATCGAGGACATGTTCTCCATGACATACGACACCGCCGCCGGCAAGCCCGGATACCTGGAGGACTGCGGACGAAGCCGCAACGAGGCTCTGTTCCGTAAGATGTACGGCAACTCTGCCGCCGAGGTGCAGAAAAACCTCGTGAGAATCGACTGGTTCGGACAGCAACTGCCTGTCACGAAGGTCAACGGCGCCGACAAGCAGCTGCGAGCCATCTGCAACGAACTGAAGAATAAACCAGAACTGAAGAAATACCTGCTGAAAGCCTCATCGTTCAACTGGCGACAGGTGCGCGGAGCCAACCGCATGAGCGCGCACAGCTACGGAATAGCCGTCGATATAAACGTGGCGAACTCCGACTACTGGCTGTGGAAGAACCCGGGCAAGCAAGAGACCGACAGCATCAAGTACGCCAACCGCATACCGATGGAGATTGTCCGCGTGTTCGAGAAGCACGGATTCATCTGGGGCGGACGCTGGTATCACTACGACACTATGCACTTTGAGTACAGACCGGAATTTCTAAACCAATAAATATCTATAAACCAAATTAAAACACAATGAAAAAGCTTATCACAACACTCGCAGCACTATTCGCAGCATGCAGCTGTATGCTGGCGCAGGAGACTGAGACACACAACCACTGGGAATGGGAAGTAACCATGCCTGTGGACGGATGGAGAGTATCTAACGCGCTTTCAAGCATGGGCGTTTACAAGAATGGAACTAACATCGAATTTGACGTCAAGGACTGGAAGGATTCATCGATCGAAGCTAGCGTCAAGTACGCCGAGATGAAGAAAAAGAACCGCAAGAAAGACATTGTGATAGACGGTCAGACATGGGTCGTTTACACACAAGGCACTAAATGGGAGAAATTCGACATTACAGCCTACACATTCGACCCAAGCCGCAAGATGGTTGTGCGCATCGGAGCGAAAGGTGTCACCGACCCTAACGACCCGGACTTCCTGCTCGTGCTGAAAGGCCTAAGAATCGTGCCTAAGCAATAAGAGGACTGCATGATAAAAGAAACGCTCGCATTTGACATGTGAGCGTTTTTTTGTTTCATCGTTTATCTATCCGCTTTGACGAACTTATCGCCCCGACAGGGCAGACAAGACGGCACAGATGACAGCCGACACACTTCGTGCCGACTATATGCGGAACACGGTCCTCACCAAAATGTATCGCCTGATGTCCGCCATCAGAACAAGAGACAAAGCAACGGCCGCAACCAATACATCTCTCATGCTTTATGACTGGAAGCACCATCGTCCCACGGTCAAGTTCGGACGGCGACACGAACGCCGGCAGCTGCTCGCCTACAAGCTGCTCTAAAGAATCAACCTGGCGCTGCGCCATATAACTCTGCAGACCGAGAACGAGGTCGTCTATGATTCGGTAGCCATACTCCATAACAGAAGTGCAGACTTGCACATTGCGGCATCCAAGCTGTATAAACTCCAATGCGTCGCGCCATGTCTCTATGCCTCCGATACCGATCAGCTGCACACCTTTCAAATCCGGCGACTGCGCCATCTCAAGGATGAACCTCAGGGCAAGCGGCTTTATCGCGCGTCCCGACAGTCCGGAAACGGTCTTATGGTTCGACACTGCCGCATCGTCGCTCATCGTGACGGACTTGACTGTGTTTATGGCGGATATGGCATCTGCCCCAGCCCGAGCAGCAGCCGCAGCCGGCACAACGATATGCGTGATATTCGGCGTCATCTTTGGTATGACAGGAATCGAGACGGCGTCCTTGACAACGGCAGTAAAGGCGGCCACGAGCTCCGGATTCTGTCCGACATCGCAGCCGAGTCCTGCCTGATGCATCTGAGGGCAGGAATAGTTCAGCTCCACGGCGTCAACCCCGGCCTGCTCCGCCATCACGGCAAGCGAGCGCCATTCGTCCTCAGTCTGCCCCATAATGGAAGCCACAATGACCTTAGAAGGAAAATCACGCTTGAGCCTGCGCAGTATGTCAAAGTCCACATCCACAGGGTTCTCACTAAGCTGCTCCATATTGCGGAAAGCCGAAAATGGCTTGCCAACGGCATCGAAACGCGGAGAAACCTCATGAATGTCCTGCATGCAAATAGTCTTGTAGAAAACACCTGCCCAACCGGCACGCAAAGCGGAAGCCACCATGTCGTAGTTAGTGCAGATGGAAGAGGACGCAAGGAAAAAAGGATTCTCGCAACGTATGCCGCAAAAATCAATCTCAAGCGAAGGCAAGCGCAACGCCGTGTCCGACGGTTTCAGCGCCGCGGCTATCTCACGAATGCGAATAGGACGGTCGTAATGGATGCAAGCCTGTTCCGCACGGAGAAGCTCGTCCGCCGAGGCGTCAGCGAGCCAACGGCCAGCGATGGAGGCATTGTCGAAACGTATGGCACGAACAGCACGCGCCGGGTCGGAATTAGAACACACTTTTGAGCAAGGGGAATCGTAGCACAACAGGCAACGGCGCGCTTCTTCACGCAAGTCAACAAATCGCTTAGCTGCATTCATAGAGCAAAGTTTTCTCAAAAATCAAATGTATGGATGAAGTCATCCCGAATAATTCTGGAACAAAAATATTTATTTGAAAGGCAATCACAAAAAAACGGAAACACTAATTGACTAA
>JAEEGG010023206.1_pt1 | contig 12137 bp, 13 predicted proteins | sample 9134161 | NCBI WGS metagenome assembly JAEEGG01 (sample SAMN16246543, study PRJNA631951) | gut metagenome | biome: gut microbiome; feature: rumen; material: CR-attached | host: Bos | place: Iran: Karaj | collected 2018-10 | reverse complement strand
TTTTGAGTGCGAAAAGATTGGATGACTCGTTTCTATTTTCATACTTTTGCAAAATAAAGATTAAATAAAATCTATACAATGAAAGTATATGCTCATTATGAATGCCTCGACAACATCGAATATCGGTGGAGAACACTGCTTCAATTTGGTTCCTCTTGGAGTGTTCTTGGCAGTGTAGTAATGAAAAACCCTGGCAGTTCAAAAAAAATGGAAAATGAAATAGACGATGCAACATTGATGTATTTAAACCATTTTTCGAATGAATACAAATGGTATGCTTTTAGTGTTGACAATACCATGAGTTGTATCGAAAAATTGTTTACTACTTATTATTCTCAGATTACTGGCTGTCCACTTCATCTAAACGGCGTTATTCAAGTTTTTAATTTGATGAATGTCAGAGACCCTAATGTTGAGTCGGCATATGTAAAACAAAAGCAAGCTACATTTCCTTTTTCTATTACAACAGAAACAGACATTAAACAACTGATCGCTCCTGTTTATATAGGTTGGGGAGCACTTGGTTTAGACAAAGGCTTTAGAGATAATGCTGAACGTATTTATAAAATTGTCAAAGAAAAGCTGAACGGAAACTATCTTCAAAATGATTTTGTAAGTAATTATTTCTATCATCCTATGTATTTAATGGGACAAGGTTGCAATCAACCTCGAAGCCAGTATCTGATCAATTCGTTTTGTCAAAACACGGTTTCACCCGCTTGTGATTCTGTCGTTATTCCCAAAGTCGTTTTCTCTAAGCAAAATATTTACGATGAAGTGGAAGTTTTTTTGAAAGCATCATATCAAACAATCGAATCCAAACCCAAAACTTGCCGTTTCAAACTGAACGATGAAATCGCTCTGACGATTACAACTCAAGGGAATGGATATGTTGGAATTCGACACGTTGACTACAAAAACAAATACACTATTACTGAATATCCTAACACTTTCAAATACAAAAATGTAATCGATCAATTTGGTTATAATTCTTCTGATGTTTGGATTGGCGTAAAATTGTTTAAAGATTATGGATATGATGATAAATCCATAATAAAAGAGTTGATAGAAGAAATCAAGAACTTAACAAATCTGGTCAATTCATAGGTTTTTCTTTATCATCTTGTTCAATATGCGTTTTTTCAAACCTGTGCAACAATTCAGCACAGGCTTCTTTTTTCTTTGCAGCGTGAAAACAGACCCAAAAAAGAAAGGAATGTCATGGAAACCAAGAAAAGAACGACCCGAAAAATGAATTTGCTGTCTGCTGTGGAGCAAGTTGTAGAACTCTCTAAAGGTTCTCGTCTCAATGATGAGTTTTACAAAAAGGCAGCTCGCCCATTGAAACACCTTGCCGACAATCTTGAACTCTCCAAAGAGCAATGCATGATGATGGCTCTTTTTATTGACAATAGCATCAATACAAATATTAGAGTCAGCGACTTCTCTCGTCACCTCGATTGTAGCACTACCCGCATCATCCGTTTCTTGACAGATGTAGATGAATTGGTATGCCGTGGGCTGGTCTGTCGCAATCATTCCAAACGTGAGATAACCTATCGTGTGCCATTGGATGTGATTGAGGCCTTCAAACGTAATGAGAAATACGTCCCCAAAGATTATTCGGGTCTCAGTTGTGATGAACTTTTCGGGCTGATTGCTGAAATTATGGAAATGCGTGATGACGACGAACTCAGTACAGATTCGGCTGTGAATCGCATACAAGATCTATTGGAGAAGAATCGTCATTTAGTGTTTGTCCAAAAACTGAAAAGCTATTGCTTCTGTCAATGCGATGAGGTCCTTTTGGTCTTGTTCGCTCACTTGTATGTCAACAACAATGATGACGATATTAGATACAGTGACCTAGAATTCTTTTTCGACAGCAAAGCGCAGTGGAATGTTATAAAAAGACTCCTCAACAATAATGACAGCGACTTGCAATTCGCAAAATTGATAGAATACAATAATGACAATGGCCTTGCTGACCGAGAGTCGTTTCGTCTGACATGGAATGCAAAGTTGGCATTGCTGCCAGAACTCAATATCAGTATGTTGAATGTTGAAAACAACCGCAATAATCTAATTCACCACGAAGCAATTACATCCAAGCAACTTTTCTACGACCAATGCGTAGCAGAACAAGTCAAAGACTTGGGCCAACTCTTGGAAGAAAGCCACTACAGAGATGTATGTAACAGATTGAAAAACAAAGGTTTTCGTAGCGGCTTCACCTGCCTTTTCTATGGCGCACCAGGAACGGGCAAGACTGAAACCGTTTTGCAGTTGGCTCGTCAAACGGGACGAGACATTATGCAGGTTGATGTTTCGGAAATCAAGAGCATGTGGGTGGGCGAAAGTGAAAAGAATATCAAAAATGTCTTTGACCAGTACCGCATGAAGGTTGAAAAGGCCGCCATTGCGCCCATCTTGCTTTTCAACGAAGCCGATGCCATCATTGGCAAACGCCAAGAAGGTGCAGAGCGCGCCGTTGAGAAGATGGAGAACTCCATCCAGAACATCATCCTTCAGGAGATGGAAAACCTCAATGGTATCCTTATCGCCACCACCAACCTTGCCCAAAACATGGATAAGGCTTTCGAGCGTCGTTTCCTTTACAAAATCAAGTTCAACAAACCCACGCTGGAGGCTAGGATGCAAATCTGGCACACTATGCTTCCAGAGCTTTATGAGGCCGACATTAAAGTTTTGGCAGAGCGTTACGACTTCAGTGGCGGCCAAATTGAAAACGTCGCCCGACATTACGCCATTGACATCGTCTTGCACGGCAACGCGGGGACATCGGTGGAGAAGCTGATGGCGCATTGCGATGGTGAACGCTTGGAGCAGAAAGAAAGCCATAAGATTGGCTTTAAATAATTTGGGAGAACAATGTAAAGATTATCGCGCCTGTGCTTCAATTCGGCACAGGCTTTTGTTTTCTTTGCAGCTCGCAATATATAAGCTTTTATTATAACCATGCTTAAAGACCATCTAAAAAAGCAAGCAATCGAAAAATACCTCTTCCTCGATTTTGATGGCGTGTTGAACACTGCCAGTTATGCCAAACTGCTCAGAAAAGAAGGCATCGACTATTATGATGATTTCGGTGCCATGTTCGACCCAAAAACCATCAGCAATCTTAAATACATTGTTGATCATACCGGCTGTAAAATCGTTCTTTCCTCCACTTGGCGAAACGAAGGCTGGATAAGAATGCAAGCGTTATGGAAAGACCGCAACCTTCCTGATGAGTTGTTTTCAATGACACCAATCCTTCTGGGCACTACATACAAAGATGCCAAAAGCGGCGTAATGCTATCCATCCCTGAACGCAATGCTAAAGCTCTAGAAATCCAGGCATGGTTGTATAAATACGCAACACCGCCATTCCAATATGTCATTCTCGACGATGAAAACAACTTCTTCCATAGTCAGCAGGGACACTTGGTTCAAACCGATGAAAACGATGGATTAACCATCCAAAAGGCCTATGAAGCCATAAACATTTTGAGCCGTTAGGAACAATTTTTCGTTTATCGTCAAGCCTATGCATCAATTCAGCACAGGCTTTTGTTTTCTTCGCAGCGAAAAACGGTCGAATTGACAAATATAACAAACTATAAACATCTTTAAATCAATAAAATATGAAAAATAATAGGTATTCAAACATCGGTAAAGGCTCAATTGTCGAGGAAGGCATCTTCGTAAGATTTCCCAAACTCGTGCCTGCTTCTTTGGACAATTATTGGAACAGCAAGAAACATAAAAAGCTATTGATAGTTGGGGAAAGCAACTACTTTGAGGATGATGTCGACAGCGTGTTTAAGGACCCAAAAGCGTGGTATTCGGGAGCAGACAAACATCATTTGATACCAGAAGAAAAGAAGAAAGATGTAAGCAACTACAAAGGGTATAAGACTTTTGATAGGTTATGTAAATCCATGAATGAAGTGTTAAATGAAACACTTTGCAAGCATGTCTATGAGGAGTCCATGTTCTATAATTATTTTCTGCGACCGGCCACGGTGAGGAAAAACAATAAATCATTCAAAAAAGAATGCACCCAATTAGACCGTGATGTGGCAGGCAGCGCATTATGTGGAATTATCGACCTTGACCGTCCTGATATAGTTATATTCGTCAGTAAATATGCACACTCGGAATTTGTGAAGTATCTGAAATCGAATGGATTGTCATATAGTATCCCGATTGATTTCGTCAATCATCCTGCACATCCTGCCTCATGGCATCACAGAAACGGAAACGGGAAACAGAAGTTCGAAAGGCTGTTGAGAGAATACTGGATAGCCAAATAATTACATTTTTTCAAACCCTGCTTGTTTCATAGAAATGTTTACCTTTGCTGCAAATATCATCTTGGCATTATGCATATTAGTTCAAAATCCAAGCTGGCCACCCATGAAAAACTATCAATGCAAGAAATGTGGCATTTTGATTAAAACAGAGCGACAGCCCAATGCGTTCAATTGTCGTGCAGGAAACTACCACGATTGGAACGATCTCGGTGAAGTCGGTTGCGAGAACTACCGATGCAAGAAATGCGGTCTTCTCGTTGAAAGCAAAAACACCCCATCTTCTTTTGGATGCACTGCGGGAGGCTACCACAATTGGCAAGATTTATGTCCGATAGGCACCGATGTCTATCAATGCAAGAAATGTGGCATTCTATTGTACGCCTCAAAATCGCCCAATGCATTTGACTGCCCTTCAGGAGGATATCATCAATGGAATAAACTAAACTAAAAACATAAAAAATGGAAAAGTATATTAATTACAACGCACTGTTAAACACGCTTTTTGAGCAATGGGAAAATAGCTACGATGAAGATGACAGAAAAAGATTCTGTAAAGATGGTCTTATGCTAAAACCATACGAATCTTTGAATGTCGATCAACTGTGGGAAGAAGCGCCAAGACGAGTGATGTTTCTTTTAAAAGATTGTCCTGATGAATGGAGTTGGGACACAAGAGAATTGTTAAGCAAATATGATAAGGAAGGAAAAATTGCTGACTTGACAGAAACTTTTTATCAGAGAATAGCCAAGTTGTTCTTTGGTCTTCTTGAAAACAAATCTAATTATAGGGTAAACGATAAAATTGTTAATAACAACCTAATCAAAGTGAAAGAGGCTTGGAAGACAAGACCATTAGCTTTTTTGGAAGCAAAAAAACTGGCTGGAGAGAAAACTTGCGAAGACAATGTTTTGAAAGAAGCGTTGAACAGGGATAAATTGTTTCTGAAGAAAGAAATAGACATTCTTGCTCCTAATATCATCGTTTGTTGTGACGGAGAAGGCATTATGTTTAATTTCATCACAAATGAATACTTTGGAACACCTGACTGGGAATATGACAAAACATATCCTTTTTGGGACGACAAAAAACAGGAAGAGTATTTCAAGCCTGGAGTAACCATGCAATGTCGTTTAAGATATTATAAACAAAGGAATTTGGTAGTAATCAATTCTTATCATCCATCTTATGTTGTAGCTGACTGGGAATTTCAAGAACGTGTTTATTGTCCGTTTTCAGCTTTCTTGAAACAATGCGACCATGACTTTTAACGAAGTTTTTCAAATTATTATTTTTCCCCTTAGCCTGTGCAACAATTCTGCACAGGCTTTCTTTTTCTTTGCAGCGTTAAATCGTAACGCTTTATGACCATACAAGAAATTTACAACTCACAGCCCGTCAGGAAGGTGGAGTACATGATTCTCGACTGTCAGCGGCAGAGCGAGAAAGGCTTATGGGGTATGGAAACAGGAAGAGTAACCATACAAAACCTTTTAAGCATCAGAAAGACCATCTTAAACGAAATGTTCGTGATGGACGACTATTATTTGCAACTGCTCAGTGACTTCAACGAGGCCATGAAACAACAAATGATAGAGATGCGCAGACGCACAATAGCACTTTATGAGTCGGTGGCCAAAGCAGAATTGCCTGGAACCATCGAAGTTGAGGGTAGATGTTTCCTTGGTTATGACTATCCTTCGTTGCATCCTATACAAGACGAACGCGCCAAACGGATGTGGGATATTCTTAACGGCACCATAGACGACTACATTCCCTTGTATAGCAAAGGTTTCGGTCAATTTCGAATCAACACTTTTCACCTCATTAAGGACGAGCATTGGCAGCCTGGCCCAGACGGGTTTCATCTCTGCACTTTTCGGTCCATCCCAGAGATTGAATCCGAACACAAAATGCTCTACATAGACGATGAGTTGGACAATTGGAACGAAGGATTAGACAGGGAAATGACAAAAGACCTGCATCTTATCTACCCATTCCACGACCTCTTTGAGCACATGGAGTTCTCCATCTTCGACCTACTTTGGGTGCGCGACTTCAATATCGAACTGAATGTTGAAATCTCATAACAACACAACGACTATGAACAAAAATGCAACATCAACGACAAATCCAACCGTTAAAGTAATCGGCGTTGGCTGTGGCGGAAACAATATAGTCAACCATATAAGCCAAAGCCATTTGGAAGGTGTATCCTTTGTGGCCTGCGACATGGATGCCAATGTGCTTGAGAAATCAGCAGCTGCCACGACCTTGCAAATCGGCACGGGCGGACTTGGAAGCGGCAACAACCCTGAAAAAGCAAACATCGCTGCTGAAGAAAACACAGATGCAATAAAGAAACTATTCGACGACAGAACTTCAATGACCTTTGTCGTCACCTGTCTTGGAGGCGGATGTGGCACGGGCGCGGCTCCCGTAATCGCCCGTGAGTCAAAAAAGATGGGCATCACGACCATTGCCCTCGCAACCTTGCCTTTCGAATTGGAAGGCGAACGCAGATTCTTGCAAGCCTCGGAAGGAATTCAAAACTTGGCAAGAAGCACAGATGCCCTCTTTCTTCTCAACAACCAGTACATCAAAGAACAATACTGCGACTTGCCCATAAACCAAGCCTTCGCAAAGGCCGATGACCTGTTGGCAGAAGTGGCCAAAAACCTAATCCGAGCCATGACGAAGCCACAACAAGAGGCAAAGAAAACTTCGAGAATAAAGGCGTTTTTCAAAAGACTGAAATGCAAATAAAAGCGACGACATCGAAAACATTCAATACTGCCACCATCGCCCGCTTGCTCAGTCACGAGGACGAGCACGGCATGGGTCGTGTCTTCATGTATGCTTTCCTTAATGAAGTGATACGACAGAAACGACCATTCCCGTTCGATTGTGAATCTGCCCAAGTAAGCCCTAACTTGATGATTGTTGACAATCAAGGTAGAAGTATCGCCGTTAAGCATAAGCGCAATCGACTTAGTTTAACCCTCAACGACCAACATAGTGAAATTTCCGCACGCATCGAATACAAAGATGAAGCTTATCGTCAAGTCCTTCTTGATTGGCTTGCCGCCTGCATCCAATACACTTCGCTGCAACCTGAACTTCGCAAAGAACTAACAAGATATGCCCAATCCATTCAAAGAAGAATTTGGCTTACAAAAGTTTTGCCTGTGCATTAATTCGGCACAACTTTTTTGTTATCTTTGCCGCATAAAACCATCCCTCATGGAAAACCAAATTGTCATCTACCAAACCGACAACGGCCAGACTGCCATTGATGTCAGGCTGGAAAACGAAACTGTATGGCTTACACAAGCACAGATGGCGATGCTTTTTCAGAAGGATCAGTCTGTTATTGCACGTCATATCGCCAATGTTTTTAAAGAAGGTGAATTGGATAGAAATAGTAATATGCAAATTTTGCATAATACTCTTTCCAAGTACAAACCAACCACCATTTACAATCTCGATGTCATCATCTCCGTAGGTTACCGAGTAAAAAGTCAGCGAGGTGTGCAGTTCCGCCAATGGGCCAACAAAGTGCTGAAAGACTATCTGCTGAAAGGCTATGCCGTGAACGAGAAGATTCGCCGAAACCAGATTGGGGAACTGCGGCAATTGGTGCAAATGGTGGGACGAACGCTGCAAAACCAGCCCTTGCTGAAAAACGAAGAGAACCAAGCCTTGTTTGACATCGTAGTCGATTACACCTACGCCCTCGACACGCTTGACGATTATGATTATCAACGTTTGGGCGTGAAAGAGACCACACAAGAGGAAAAGTTTCAAGCGACATACGACAACGCCATGCAAGCCATAGCGGCATTACGCGAGAAGTTCGGGGGCAGTTCGCTGTTCGGCAATGAAAAAGACGACTCTTTCAAAAGCAGTATTGGTCAAATCTATCAGACTTTTGGCGGTGAAGACCTATATCCGAGCGTGGAAGAGAAAGCGGCCATGCTGCTGTATCTCGTCACCAAAAACCATTCGTTCAGCGACGGCAACAAACGCATTGCCGCAACGCTATTCCTGTGGTTCCTCAACAACAACGGCATCCTCTACCGCGAGGACGGCAGCAAACGCATAGCCGACAATACCTTGGTAGCACTGACCTTGATGATTGCCGAGAGCAAGCCCGAAGAAAAGGATGTGATGGTGAAGGTGGTGGTGAACCTTATCAATCAGAAAAACTAAAAACCGTGTCCAAAAACCAAATCAACAAATACGTCTGGCTCGTAGAGACGCTCTACCATGCCAAGAAAATCACGCTGAAGGAAATCAACCGCAGGTGGCTCGAAACCGATTTGAGCGAGGGCCTGGAGATTCCACGCCGCACGTTTCATACATGGAAGAACGCGGTGGAAGATATGTTCGGCCTCGTCATCATGTGCGACAAGAGCGATGGCGACCGCTATTATATCGAGAACCGCGAGGTGCTTGAGGACGACGGCCTGCAACGCTGGCTGCTCAGCACCATGTCGGTCAACAACACGCTGTTGGAAAACAAAGCCCTCAGCGACCGCATCCTTTTGGAAAGCATCCCCTCGGGCCAGGACTTCCTCGCCACGGTCATGGAAGCGATGAAGAAAAACCGATTGCTGGAAATCACCTATAAAGGCTTTTGGAGCGAAAACGAACACGCCTTCCCCGTGGCGCCCTATTGCGTGAAGTTGTTCCGGCAGCGGTGGTACATGGTGGGCAACAGCGTCTACGAAGACAAGATCCGCATCTATTCCCTAGATCGCGTATTGGAAGCCCAATTGTCGGACAAGACCTTCAAATACCCCAAGAAATTCAACCCAGAGAACTACTTCAAAGGCTGTTTCGGCATCATTCGCGACGAGGAATGCCCCATCGAGACCGTGAAGCTGAAGGTGAGCGCTGACCAAGCCAACTACCTGCGTTCCCTACCCTTGCATCCTTCACAAAAGGAGCTGGTGCATACAGGTGAATACAGCATCTTCTCCATCGAGGTGCGCCCCACCTTCGACTTCCATCAAGAACTCCTCTGGAACGGCGACGCGCTTGAGGTAATGGAACCACTTTGGCTGCGTAAAGAGATGGCTGGCATGGTCAAACGAATGTGGAACAATTACACCAAGAAATGAACTCTTTCGCCGCCATAGACTTCGAGACCGCCAACAACGAGCGCACCAGCGTGTGCAGCGTGGGCGTAGTCATTGTTCGCGAAGGCGAGTTCGTGGACTCGTTTTATTCGCTCATTCAGCCTGAGCCAAATTATTATCTGTATTGGAACACGCTCGTCCACGGCATCACCAAAGAGGACACCGAGGATGCGCCCGTGTTCCCGTATGTTTGGAAGCAAATTGAGCCGCTCATCGAAGGCTTGCCTCTCGTGGCGCACAATAGCCCTTTCGATGAAGGTTGCCTGAAGGCCGTGATGCGCTGCTACCAGATGGATTACCCCGACTATCAGTTCTACTGCACCTGTCGCGCCTCGCGCAAACACTTCGGGAAGTTGCTACCCAACCACCAGCTGCACACCGTGGCGGCAGCCTGCGGCTTCGATTTAATCAACCACCATAACGCCTTGGCAGATGCCGAAGCTTGCGCTTGGATTGCACGGGAGATTTTGTAATTCCATTCGGAATTTATTGTAGTTTTGCAGAAAATTCCGAATAGACCATGGAAACAGATTCACAAAAAGCCTTAAAACAACTCAAAGAAGGTAACGCCCGTTTCGTTTCGGGAGCCTTGACACCGAAAGACAACTATGCAACACTGCGGGAGCAACTCAGCGCCGGTCAGCATCCCTTCGCTGTGGTGCTGTGCTGCTCCGACAGCCGCGTGGCACCTGAAATCATCTTCGACCAAAAACTTGGCGACCTGTTTGTCATCCGCAATGCAGGCAACATCGTGGATGAGGAAGTGCTGGGCTCCATTGAATATGCCGTCGAGCATCTGGAGACGCCTTTGGTGGTCGTCATGGGTCACTCAGCCTGTGGTGCCGTCACTGCAACCTGCCAAGGCGGCGACTCACCCGGCCACATCCTTGATTTAACCAAACGCATCAAGCCGTCGCTTGACACGAGTTGCTGCATCGATGACAATGCCCGCCGCCATGCCAAAAGGATGGTTCAACTTATCGAAGACGACGAAATCGTCCATCATGTTGGCGCCAAAGTCGTTGCAGCTTTTTACAATCTCCAAAGCGGAAAAGTGGAATGGCTGTAACTCAGTTTTCCTTATTTTTGTCGTTTCATTCATAGAAAACAGACCATGAAAACAAATACAAAACACATAACCTTGGCGTTCATCGCCTCAATATTGATCTTTATGACCGCCTGCAACCAAAAAACACCCGTTGACCTTATTGTCCACAACGCCAATATCTACACCGTCGACAACGACTTCTCCAAAGCCCAAGCCTTTGCCGTGAAAGACAGTAAGTTTGTCGCCATCGGCGACGAAGAGACCATCATGCGCCAATACGCCGCCAAAGAGACCATCGATGCCCAAGGCGATGCGGTGTATCCCGGCTTCATGGATGGACACAGCCACTTCACTGGCTACGGCGAGAACCTCGTCCGCTGGGCCGACTTGAAAGGCTGCCGTTCCTATGACGAAGTCATCGAACGCCTCAAGGTGCACGACAGCCTCTACCCTGCCGAATGGCTTTTAGGTCGCGGCTGGGACCAAAACCTCTGGGAGGTGGCCGAGTTCCCCGATAACGAAAAGCTTGCAGAGGCCTTCCCCAACAAGAAAGTCCTGCTGACCCGCGTGGATGGTCATGCGGTGCTGGTCTCCAAGGAGGTTCTTGCGTTAGCCAACATCAATGCCAACACAAAGATGGACGGCGGTATGGCCATCGTCAAAGAAGGTCGTTGCACGGGCGTGTTGTTAGACAACCTCGCCGATGCCGCCAAGGCTTTGGTGCCTAAGATGGAGACCACCCAAAGCATCCAAGCCCTGCTCAAGGCACAAGAGGACTGCATGGCGGTCGGTCTGACCAGCGTCACCGATGCGGGACAAGACATCGCCACCATCGAGCTGATTGACAGCCTGCAACAAGCGGGTCAACTCAAGATGCACGTCAACGCGATGGTCAACCCTGATGATGAGACGATGGACCATTTCATGCGTCAAGGTGTCATCGACAAGGAAAGGCTCACCGTCCGCAGCGTGAAGATCTATGCCGACGGCGCCTTAGGCTCACGCGGTGCAAAACTACTTGAACCTTACACCGATGACCCGACCAACGACGGCTTGATTTTGGAAAGTGATGAGTTCTACCGTCATGTCTGCCAAAAGGCTTACGATACCGGCTACCAAGTGTGTTGCCATGCCATCGGCGACGGCGGCGTGCACCATATTTTGGACATCTTTTCGGAATACCTGAAAGGCAAAAATGATTTACGCTGGCGCATCGAGCACTCTCAAACGGTTGCTGACGCGGACTTCCAACGCTTTGGTGAATTCTCTGTCATCCCTTCCATCCAAACCACCCACTGCACCTCCGACATGGACTGGGCCGATGAGCGTCTCGGCGAACGAATCAAAAACGCATATGCATACCAACAGTTGTTGCAGCAAAACGGTTGGGTCATCAACGGCACCGACTTCCCCATCGAGGACATCAGCCCCATTTATACCTTCTATGCCGCCGTGGCCCGTAAGCACTTGGATGGCACGCCTGCCGAGGGTTTCCAAATGGAGAACGCCCTCACCCGCGAACAAGCCTTGCGTTCCATCACGATTTGGGTGGCCAAAGGCTGCTTCCTCGAAGGTCGCAAAGGCAGCATTGAAGTAGGCAAAGACGCTGATTTCGTGATTCTTGATAG
>JAEEGG010023205.1_pt1 | contig 12138 bp, 7 predicted proteins | sample 9134161 | NCBI WGS metagenome assembly JAEEGG01 (sample SAMN16246543, study PRJNA631951) | gut metagenome | biome: gut microbiome; feature: rumen; material: CR-attached | host: Bos | place: Iran: Karaj | collected 2018-10 | reverse complement strand
ACTCCTACGGACAATCCGGTCATCGAATCCATGAACGGCTGGATCAAATCTCAGATATGGACAGATTACAGGATAAATGATTACGACTCCATAGAGGAATTCATAGATTACTACATACATTACTACAACCATGAAAGACCTATGTACAGGCTCAATTACAAAAGCCCTGCGGAGTATACGCTCTCACAGGGCTTCAAGCTGATTTTTTAGAACTGTCTACTTTGGATTGACAAGTTCATTTCAACCCTGTTTTCTTTCGATCTAATGATGCTTATTTTTTCTTTTCCCTGACCGGGATCTCTTCGCCATTCATGATCCGTCGGATATTGACGCGGTGCTTGAAGGCGATCAAAGCGGCGATCGCAACCAGGATCAAAATGATGCGGATATCCGCTTTTTTATACATATAGTACAGCGGCACGACCGTAATGGCAGAATACGTCGCGATCACGATATAATTGGTCACATACATGAGAACGACAGTGAGAATGGAAACAGCCAGAGCTAGTTTCCAGTCGATCGCAATCAGCATCCCGATGTAGCAGGCGAAGCCCTTACCGCCGCGAAATCCCAGATAGAACGGATAGATGTGCCCTACGATCGACATGCCTCCCGCCAGGAACGGGATGACCGCATCGCCCGGGAACAGATAGCTGCTCAGTTTTATGGCGATGATCGTCTTCAGGAAATCGCAGAGACCCGTCAGGACGGCGTACCCCCAGCCGAGGTTGACCTTGATATTGCTGGCACCGGCATTCATGCTTCCTCTCTCGCGGATATCGAAGCCTTTTGCTTTCGCAATGAAATAAGCCGTATTGAAACTGCCTAGCAGGTAGGAAATAAGTGCGGTACATAGATAATTCATAAATCTATTATAAGCCATTTAAAGCTTTCCTAAAACAAAGGGAGCAGCTTAACCGTTCCCTTTGATCAGACGATCGATATGTGATAGATCAGGGCATCTTCCGCTTCTTCGCCGCTCATCTGTTTTACAGCCTTCTTGTATGCATCCAGCTGTCCCTTGTAATGTTCGGCAAGTCCTTCCGCGTTGCGGTTCGTTTTCCAGTCGATGATATGAAGTTTTCCGTCTTTCCTATAGATCAAGTCGATGATCCCGTTAATGATGTTATCCTCTTCCCGATAGGAAAAAGGCACTTCGGAACAGACTTCATCCACATTCAGCAGGACGGGTAGGATATCCTGATCGGCACCGTTGATCTGGGGGTAACCGCCATGATGCATGACTTCATAGACCTCTTCCATTCTCTTTGCAAATGATTCTCTGTATCCCTCGAATTCATCAGTCAGGTATTCCGACAGGACATTTCTGACGACATCTTCCCTGGATAGGCTGTCTTTGGACATGAGGATCATCTCCATCATCCGATGCACCATCGTACCGATCAGCGTCGAATACGTCTCGTCCGCCGTTTCGCGGACCCCTTCTTTTTCCAAAGGCTCTTCGCTGATCTTTGAAACTGATTTCAAGGTGCTTGGACTGATAAGATGATAGGTCTCCTCCCTGACGATCGGCGTGGTTTCTGTCTGATCATATAAGACCGCAGGATCGGCCTGGCCATGTTCCGATCTCCGGTAATGAGGATTCTCTTTTATGATATCCAGGATCATGCGGTCGCTACCATCGCCGCCTTTCGGCAGCAGTTTATCTCTGAGTGCCTTCCATTTCGTTGCGGAATCCTGGAGATTGCCGGTCTTCGCATTCGCCTGTCTCGACCTGTTGATGATCAAGGCGTTTCTTGCCCTGGTAGCTGCGACATAGACCAGCCTGTCGTTTTCTTTTGAGAGGCTGTTCTTTTCATCTTCCTCCTGTTGCTGATGCTGCGCGGTGCTGATGATCGGATAAGAGATCCCGCTATCCACCGTTTCATTGAACGAAATGATATAGCCATGCGTCTGCGAAGCGTTTTCTTCCTCCGGATACTCGATTCGGATCTCCGGACTGTTTCTCGGCGTTCCTGCTTTTGCCAGAATGACGACCGGCGCTTCCAATCCTTTGACTTTATGCAGATTGGCGATATGGACCGCATCCTCATCTTCTTTCAGGCTCAGGCATCTTTCCAGCCCGGATTCTCCGCTTAACAGCTCCTCCAGATACTCGACCGCGTTTTCATAGGTAACGATGCTTCCGCCCCGTTCTTCCGCCCGGATGAGTTCCAGCGTAAAGTAAACGGTCTCCATGCCATCGCTAGGAACAGATTCGTAGATCCTGTAGTCATCGATGATCTTCTCGAACAAGGCAGACGGCGTCAGGGAAACGATCTCCGAAGCGGTTTTTGACAGTTTCCCGATCGCTCCATCGATCCCTTCCTCCGCATATTTCTTCCCGGGTTCCAGCCGGATATCGTGTCCCTCCGACTTGTATCTTGTCAGATCGTTTTCATTGAAACCGAAGAGCGGACCGTAGAGTACCGCAACCAGGGAAATGGCATCCCCGGAGACGACGGTCTTATAGATATCGGCGATCGCTCTCAACGCTTCGCATTCCTCGAACAGGACTTTGCCTTCCACGCGGATCGGAATGTCTTCTTCATGAAAACGGGAAATGCAGGCGGCAATCGGTTTCTTGCTGGCGAATATGATCATGAAATCTTTGTATGCGATCGTCCTAAGCGTGCCGTACTCTGGTCTGCTCTTATCTCTTTCGACGATCCGATAGGACGGATTGTCCACCAGCATCCTGATGATTCTGATCAACTGGTCGTAATCATTCATTTCCGGATAGTCTGCCAGCAGTTTTGCGCCATAAGTCTCATAGACATAGATGCCCTCGAATTCTCCCGGATCCTCGGCAGCGTCAATGTTTTCGATATCCTGGTACGCGCTCTGATCGTTCGTGTCTTCCGGCATGACATCCTCAAAAACGCTGTTGAAATAATGCTTGACGATATTCCGGGAACGGAAATTATTGACCAGGTGGACGACCTTCCCCGTATCCTGTCGGAACAGTTCCCGGACCTGGATATAGGAAGATACATCGGCATTCCGGAAACGGTAGATCGACTGTTTCGGATCGCCGACGATGAACAGGGAACCCGGTCTCGGCCGGCATTTCTTCCAATCAGGTTCGTTGGAATTTTCTGCCGCCAAATGGAAGAAGACTTCCGCCTGCATCGGATTGGTATCCTGGAACTCGTCGATCATGAAATAGCTGTGCCGCTGATAAATATAATCGATCAGTCTGCCATCGTTCTCCTGCGCATCTTTTTGAAGCATGTTTCTCAAATAATAGAGATAATCGAAGAAACTGAATTTACCGCTCTGTCTCATTTCTTCTTCCAGATAAGGCACGCAGGATAGCAGGAAGGACAGGCTCTTATAGTACTTGTATTCTCTCAGTTTCACAAGTAAAGCGTCTTTGCTGTCTTCGTCGGCGATATTCAGGACCGTGGAGCCATTCTGTTCCCGGACGAAACGTTCCGTAGTGAATCCAAGCTCTTTGGGAGTTGCGGCATAGGAAAGCTTCGAGATGTCTTTCAATGCTCTTTGCACGCCGGTGTAATTGTAGTGCCACCCCTTGTGCAATACCGCGCTGGCATCGATGTATGCTTCCAGCGGATCCCTGGTATCGCTTTTGCCCAAAGAATTGCTCAGTTTCGAAAGATCCTGATTAAAGATGTCAAGAATCCGGATCATGGTTTCCCGATCTTCTTTTAAAAACAGGAAAGGACTTGCGTCGCTCTGCTTCTTGTATACGAAAGTCGCGTTTCGGCGATCCATGATCTCCTTGATCAGCCGGACGAAAGTCTCTTCTGGATTCCAGAACAGCATGCCGAAATGATTGGCTTTTTCTTTCAGTTCGCTTCCGTATTTTCCCGCTCTGACACTGATATAGAACTGGCTGTAGATCTCTTTTTCTTCCTCTTCGCTAATCAGTCTGGCGTCGCTTGGAATATCTGCTTCATTGGGATGCTCGGAAAGGATCATGTTGCAGAACGCATCGATGGTTCCCATGAAACAGAGGTCGATGCCAGCCAGAGCTTCCTGACATCTCTTTGCGCTTTCTTCGGTCGGCTTAGGAAGTTCGTGGTCCGATCCTTTGAAAGATGACGGGATCTTGCTTCGCTCGATCAGACGCTTCTGGAAACGTTCGTAGAATTCATTGGCGGCAGCCTTGGTGAAAGTGATGGTACAGATCTTCTCGACCGGAAGACCCTTCTCCACCATCGCTACCATCCTCTCTACCAGCATCGTCGTCTTGCCGGACCCTGCTCCGGCTTCCACAAACAGATTGCTATCGATATCATTTATGATCAATGCGCGTGCCTGTGCATCTGTCATCTCTTACTCGCTCTCCTCATCCAATACGATCTTTCCGCAGATCTTGCCATACTTGCAATATCGGCAGCGTCCCTTCTCTTCTTCCTTGCTCATCGGTTCGATTGCGAAATCGCCCTGTTCCATGCATCTTCGAAATTCCAGAAGCTTCTCTGTCAGCTGTTTCCTGATCTCATCATCGTACTTGCAGGTAATGACGCCTTTGTCCGCATCGAAACGCAACATCCGGTATTCGCAGTGATCCACCTCGCAGCCCATCGTCTTCTCCACGATATAGGCATACATGACCACCTGCAGACAGGTATCGATGTCATCCTGAAGGTGGGCATATAGATCACGCTCGGTCTTGAAATCGATGATGACAGCCTTCCTATCGGGCGTAAACTCGACCCGGTCCGGATAGCCATGGATCATGACCCCCGATGCTTCATGCAGCGCTTCCTTATCTTCTTCTTTGAAAGCGACTTTCCTCTGGAAACGATGATCCATCTCCCAACCGTTCTCCATCATTTCCACAAACTCTTCTTTGACGTTGCCTATCTTGTCCGCGATCAAAGGAACGCTGATATGCATGTATTCATCGAAAACGGTTCCTGAAAACTCGGAAAACTGCTGCTTGCTCATCGGATGCTCCGGCAGATACTCCATCAGCGCATGCGCCAGCGTCCCCTGCTCTGTCGCCGGAATGACTTCATAAGGATCGTAGTCTTCCGGCTGCGGGATCTTCAGCAGATTCTGAAAGAGATACTGTTTCCTGCAGTTAAAGAACGTATTCAGCTGGGAAGGAGAATACCTGTATAAACGGAAGGATGTCCTGGTATCGTTATTGCTCGATGCTTTCTTGTATAGAAGGATCTTTGAAGCGTTATAGGCTTCGCCGATCTTTCTGCTTACGGATAACCCGGGTTCGAAATAAGTCACTTTCCGGATCGTCTTATCGAGATCGCTTAATTCTTTTGCAGGACCGTTTTCCAGTCGATACAGCTCGAACAGCAGGCTCGAAGCATTGTAGTGTTTCAGTTCGGAAACATTCAGACCGGGATAAGACAGATCGATCTCGTTGCCCAAGGCATTGGCCAGTTTCACCAGATGGAAGAGATTTTCCCGTTTCTGAAGGATGATCCCCTGGGAAGTCAGGCTTTCGTTCTCCAGATCTTCAAGATCGCAATCCAGCAGCAGAGGATTTTCCTTCGGCGTACCCGGATAGCTGGCTGCAGACAGCCCGCAGATATAAAGAGAATCCCGTAATACGGAACTTGCTTTTTCGATCGGGCAGAGATACAGATGGCCCGGTGCGAAAGGCTGCCGGAAGGTCGGCTTTCGCAGTATCGTTTCAATGACATCGTCGCTGATCCCGATGCCGATATTTCTGGCCATCAGCAGTTCGTTTACGATATCCTTCATGGCGGCATCATCAAAACGCCTGACAAATTCGTTTTCTTTTCTGGCTATTCCATATTTCTGTATGAACTCCTCGATCGGCAGAGCCAGTTCACTGGCAGCCGCTTCGATTCCCGGCGCATAACGTTCCAGTCTGCCGTTTGCGTTGATGTCTTCCCGGGAAATGGATCTCTTGAAGTCGGAAATGGTTTTTTCATTTCTCACCCGGTCGTTCGTCAGCCGCAGACGCGAGACTCTTTCCCAGAATCCATCGGTATCGGATCCTTTTAGATCGCTGATTCCGATGTTGGCACAAAACAGTTCATGATCGAAATACGGACTGAAGATCAGCCGATCGAACGGTTCCCATCCGTAATTGCCCGTACTCATCCATTCATAGTACTGCTGAAGCAGCTTGCCGGGATAGGAATTGACGATTGCAAGGCCGTTGCCGAAACAGATCGGAACATCATAGCGGCAGGCAAGATCATAGAAGATCTGCGAATACGTTCCATAGTCTGCACAGGCAACGACGCAGCGGTCTGCTTCCCTGTTCCGGAAGATGTCATCGATGATGAATGTCGCTTCATTGCTGGAACCGTAACAGTTCCTGTAGGAATGGATGCGAAGCGGTTTTTCTTCCGTTTCAAACAGATCGAACAGAGAAATCTCTTTATGACCTCCTGGCGATAGTTTGCTCAGCAGTTCGATCTCCAGCGGAAGCAAAGGATACTCTCTGATATGAAGCAGCTCGCAGTCGAAAGCATACCCGTTAGCGATCGCTTCCCGGATGAGACCGATCGCATCGGTTTTATTTTCATGATCCAGCGCTGCGATATATCTCTCATAGACCTTGCAAAGCGCCCGGTTCTTCTCTTTGAAGTAGCCTTTGGAAAGCCTTGAAAGGATCTCCTGTCTCTCATCGCCTGTCACAAGTCTTCGGATCGTGTTGACCGTCGAATTCACGCTTTTGATATCCGAAAGCTTGCCGGTTCTGAAATAAGGCACCGTCTTGATGATTTCGTGATAATAAGCAAGTTCTTCCTTTCCGGATAGGAAATCTTTTTCCAGAAGATGGCCGGATCGCATGAGCGATTCTTCCGCCAGTTCGACCGGCGTCATGATCCGCGTATTGAAAACGCCCTTGTGATGATACGCAAGGGTTTTAGCCAGATCCAGGGAGCTTGGGACGATGATGATTCTTTCTTTCATATCTGGTAAAATCAATTCAATTATAACCTCGCCGAAATGGCGTGTAAACTAAACAGACACAGGAAATCTGCAGCACGATGCTTCCATGGAACTGCACATGTTTTATAATGGAATCATGAAAGCGTTATGTGCGATTCTGTTCCTGTCTGTCATCTATCTCTGGCTGATCAAACCTGCCAGGCAGACAAGAAAAGACAAGATGAAACCATTCGAAGAAGTATACCTGACCCACCGCGGTTTCTTTAATAATGCCGATATTCCGGAAAACAGTCTCCCTGCCTTCGCCAGGACCGTCAGGAACGGTCTGGGGACGGAACTGGATGTGCAGCTCACTACCGACAACCGGCTGGTCGTTTTCCATGATCAGAATCTGAAACGGATGTGCGGAGTAGACAGAATACTAACGGACTGTTCGTATGAGGAACTGCAGCAGTACAGGCTTCTGGATACGGAAGAAAGGATTCCTCTGCTGGAAGAGGTGCTGAAGCTTCTGAAACCGGATACGCCTCTGATCATCGAGATCAAGCCCGAAGGAGATGCCATCCGTACCTGCGAAGAGACAGTGAAGATGATGAAAGAACGCGACAGACTTTATGTCATGGAATCCTTCCACCCCGGAGTCGTATATTATCTGAAAAAGCATTATCCTGAAATCATCCGCGGACAGCTTGCCTACGACATGTTTTCGGATAAAAACAGTACAGCCTCTTTTCCGACCCGTTTCATCTGCACGAATCTTTTAGGAAACTGTCTGACCAGGCCGGATTTCATCGCCTACGATGTCAACAGCAGGCACAATCTTTCGTTCCTGTTGTGTTCGAAACTGTTCAAAGCCGAATGTGTCGCATGGACGGTGAAAAGCGAAGACGATCTGGCCTATGCACGCAAGTATTATCAGCAAATCATCTTCGATAGTTTTGTTCCGACCGATATCGAAGTCAGAGACTGACTGTCGTCTATAAAACAAGAAAACCCGGATCACTCCTGAAATCCGGGTTTTTGTATGTTTCCAAGTATCGCGTTCCGTGTGTCAGATGACCGTATTCAGCTGGCCGCCTTCCAGCCATGCCCGCAGATTGGCAAAAACGATCTCTGCGCGTAGCGACATCGATTCCCTGGTGGCGAAAGCGATGTGCGGCGTCAGCAAGGTATTCGGCGCTTTCAGCATCTGCGTATCGGCAGGAAGAGGCGGTTCTTTTGTAAATACATCGATGGCAGCTCCGGCAATGATTCCTTCCGCCAATGCGCGTGCCAGGTCATCTTCATTCGTAACCGGTCCACGGGCCAGATTGATCAGGATCGCCGTTTTTTTCATCAGACAGAGTTTCTTATAGTCGTTCATTCCTCTTGTGGCATCGTTCAACGGACAGTGCAGGATGACGATATCGCTTTCTTGCAGCAATGTATCCATCGGCACCTGTTTCACATAATCCGGACAATCCGGATGAACCGTTCTGCTGCAGGCAAGGATCCTGCATCCAAACGCATGAAAGAGTTCCCCGCTGCGGCTTCCGATCTTTCCAAATCCGATGATACCGACTGTTTTGTTCATAAGTTCACAGCCGACCAGACCGTCTTTCGTTCCTTCCGACCGTACGCGTTCCTGTACCTGAGGGATATTCCTGAGCATACCGATGGCCATGCCTACCGCCAGTTCAGCGACTGCCTCATTGGAATAACCGGAAGCATTGGATACTTTGATGCCTTTTTCTTTTGCAGCATTCAGACCGACATGATCCACGCCGGTAAATGCCACATCGATGAACTGCAGCCGATCACAGGCCAGGATCACTTCATCGGGCATCGGCATATTCGCGATGATCATTGCATCCGCATCTTTGGTTTCTTCTTTCAGCACGGTGATATCCGTCGTTTTTTCATATTCTGCGAACTCGACTTCGTTCTCGAACGCTTTTTCGTATTTCTTTAATTCCTCCTCGGGAATTCCCAAGGATTCCAGAATGACTACTTTTTTCATGATGTTTCTCCTTGCCGGGTCATGGTCGTGTTTCTACAGCTTGATTCCATCGATCTCTTCCGTCAGTTCGCAGATCTCATCGATGATGGAGCCGATGTAGTCGATCGTTGCGTTAAGCGGCTCATCCGTAGTGATATCGAAGCCTGCGATCTTTGCCAGACCCACCGGGTCTTCGCTGGCGCCGGCAGCAAGGAATCTCTTCCAGTCCCGTACCGCCGTCTCGCCTTCCTTCTCGATCCTCAGCATCGCCTGGGTCGCGACGGTGAGCCCTGCGCTGTAGGTGTATGGGTACAGACCCATGTAGTAATGCGGCTGACGCATCCAGGTCAGTTCCGCGCCTTCCGGAATCTCTACGGCATCGCCCCAGAACAGTTCCAGATTCTTGCGGAAAATACCGCTCAGGATCTCCGCATTCACGCTTCCGCCATCCTGGATGATCTTATAGACTTCGCGCTGATACCACGCTTCTCTCAGGTGCGTGACGAAATTATGATAGTAGGTGTTGCTGATCTGGCTGGAAAGGACCCAGCGACGGAAACGCTTGTCTTCTTTCGTATGATTCAGATACTGGGCAAGCAGCAGTTCGTTCATAGTCGAAGGAGCTTCCACCAGGTACATGGAAGGACTCTGATCATAGAAGGACTGTGCCTGATCGCCGTACATGGACTGTCCTGCGTGTCCGAGTTCGTGAGCGATCGTAAACACATCCGACATGCGGTCGTTCCAGTTGAGCAGAATGAAGGAATTCTGCCGATAGACCCCGGAACAGAAACCGCCGGTACTCTTGCCGATATTTCTCGCGAAATCGATCCATCTTTCTTTGTAAGCCCGATCGATCATCTCCACATAGTCATCTCCGAGGATCGCAAGACCGTCTCTGACATAGCGATGCGATTCTTCGATCGTGACTTTCGGATCATATTCCGGATCGACGGCAATCTTAAGATCCGCAAAGGTCATCTTATCAAGACCGTAGATCCTTTGCAGAAGTTTTGCATACTTGCGCATATGCGGCGCCAGACGTTCCGTGATCACGTCGATCTGCCGGTCATACATCTCTCTGGTCACTTTCTGGTCAAACAAAAGACTGTCAAAGACGTTATCGAACCTGCGTAATTCCGACATCGTCTTTTCCTGAGTAACGCAGCCGTTATAGGCGGCAGCCGTGGTATTTTCGTACTTCTTGAGCGTATCATAGAATGCGCGGAATGCGGCACGGCGGATCTTGGTATCGGCTTCCAGTTCGTAATTGTCTTCGAACAGTGAATAGCCCAAGGGATACTCTTTGCCTTCGACGGTAAACGGATCGAAGGAGATATCCGCAAGTTTCGTCGTGTTGTAGATCGTATAAGGAAGATCAAGCGATCTGCCCAGCGCAGCCAGCGTCTTTTCTGTTTCCGGCGCCAACATGTGCGCTTTCTTCCTAATCAGATCCTGCAGATAGATCTTGCAGCCCTTGGCCAGCCCTACAGCTTTCTGAAGCTCCTCGTCCGGAGCCAGCAGGATTTCGCTGTCTACGAACGCCAGCTGGCTTTCCATGCGCGTGATCTCGTCGCCGGCTTTTTCATTGCGCTCGCGCAGCTTGTTGTCGGTATAATCGGCTTCGACCGCCAGTCCCGTATACGACCAGATCCGGGAAATGACAGGAAGCATCTTCTCCATGTCATCCAGACACTCTACAATGGTCTCTGCCTTATTCAAATGACCGGCATATTTTTCAACGAATCTCTTGACATCTTCTTTAGTCTTCTTCAATGCTTCCCACATCTGCGTTTCTTCCGGGAAGATCAGCGAGAGATCCCAGGTCTCCTGTACCGGAACATCTTTACGGTTTACTAATTCCATATCTCATCCTTTCCGCCTCATCAGGCTTATCTTTTCTTTCCATTCTAATTATACATAAAGAAGATGATCGTCAGTGATTCGTACATTCATGAAAATAAGACCATGACAGCTTTTACGATGAATACGCTTTTAAAGATAAGATACAGGGTCTCTGTCATCGGAATGATCGTGAATTCGATATTTTGTATAATCAAGATGATCAACGCGTATCGTATCATGATTTCCATTACAACGGGAGGCTTTCCTGCTATCACGCGGATCTATCCGTTCCATATCCGTTTGATCGAAATAAAAACGACATCGTGAAACAGTTCACGGATGTCATTCACGAGTATAAGAAAGAGATCGGGATACAGATCAGCATCGACAGACACCGATCTGTATTTTAGTGATTTCTTCTATCTGAAGCTGTTTTTCATATTCCCTGATTTCTGCATCCGATGGATAAGAGTCATCCCTGGTGTGCAAAGTCGCGGCAGAAACCGCATAGCTGAACGACTTGGGATGATCTTCGGTCCGAATGTATTCTCCCAGAAAAGATGCCAGCAAAACATCTCCCGCCCCTACGCTGTTTCTGACATCGATTGCAGGAGATTTCGCATGACGGCAGCATCCGTTCTCATCGACCAGGATCGCACCGTCTGCGCCTAGAGAAACGATCACATTCGATGCTCCGGCATCTTTCGCTTTTATGGCATAGCTGATCGCTTCTTCCATGCTGCCTATCTTGTGCTGAAACAATTCTTCCAGTTCAGCAAGATTCGGTTTGATCAGAAACGGTTTCTGTTCCAGAGACTGTTTCAGCTTCTCTCCGCTGGTATCGACGACCAGTCTGGCTTTTCTTTCCTTGACTCTCTGTAACAGCTTCACATAAGTATCGGTATCGACGGATGCAGGGATATTGCCGGTGAAGATCACGAAATCATTTTCATCAAGATCATCCAGTCTATCGGACAAGGCAACGATTTCCTTGCTACCTATTGCCGGCCCGATTCCGTTGATTTCCGTAAGAGTTCCATCGATCAGTTTGACATTGATCCTGCTGAAACCGGAATCCGTCCGGATGAAATCATGTCCGATCCCGGCATCATCCAGCCTTTTCAGGATCTCTTCCCCGGTAAATCCCGCGACGAATCCGGTGGCTCTGTTTGCGATGCCGATCCGATCGAGCATCATGGAGATGTTGATGCCTTTGCCGCCGACAGTCAGTTTCTCTTCCGTTACCCGGTTTGTTTTTCCTGTTTCAAAAGATCGACATGTCACATAATAGTCCAAAGACGGATTCATGGTAACGGATACTATCATTTGTTTGCCTCTATTCTTTCAAGCAGCTGCTGACACGATAACGTCTGTCGTCTCAAGAGTTCTTTTTATATTTTTATTATACAAAAACATGGACATAGGAAATAAATCCTGTGCCGTTTCTG
>JAEEGG010023201.1_pt1 | contig 12140 bp, 8 predicted proteins | sample 9134161 | NCBI WGS metagenome assembly JAEEGG01 (sample SAMN16246543, study PRJNA631951) | gut metagenome | biome: gut microbiome; feature: rumen; material: CR-attached | host: Bos | place: Iran: Karaj | collected 2018-10 | reverse complement strand
GAGGGCATCAACAACAAAATAAAGGTCATGAAACGAAATGCATACGGATTCAGAGATGACAGGTATTTTACACTCAGGCTCTATGCACTACATGACTGCCGCATCACTCGAAATGTCGGATGAACCGAAAATATTTCAACAATTATAAATGAAGAATATCCAACATATAAATCTGATCCAACGTTGCATAAAGCAGGCGGATCATCAACAAGAAACACAGGATATTCTTTAAGCAATCCATTTGGAGGAATGAATAATGAAAATAGATATTATGCAACAGCAAAAGTTGTATATTATGTTGTTGTTCCTGTTGGAATGTCATTACATGATCCAGAAGATGGTTCATCTATAATGCCAGCATTTACAAAATATGGTGAATTTGAAAATCATATAATTTATGCATATAAAGGAACATCCAGAAATATAGATAATATTTATATATATTAATGAATAATATATTCAACCGTTGTTAACGCGTCTTGATAAAACAATAAGAATATGAATAAAAGAATAAGAAATATTATCATTGTCCTGACAGCATTAGCGGGAAATGCTAATGCTCAGACACTGTCTGTGCAATCCGTAGAGGCAGAGGCAGGGTCGCAGGCTAATGTAGTTGTGAGTATCAGCGGCGTTGAGGCAAACACCACAGCCTTGCAGTTTAACCTGGCAATGCCAGACGGTGTAACGCTCAACGAGGCTGGAATCTCTACAGGAACAGCAGCTAGCAACCACGGATACGAAGTGCGCAGTCTGGATAGCGGCGAACGCCTTATTGTGGTTTTCGACTTGAATTTGGGGAGCATTCAGAACGGAGAGTTGCTCATTCTTCCCGTTACTCTCGGAACAGCAGAAGGAACATTCAGCGGGTCTCTAAGTACAGTACGATTTTCTGATACGGATGCTGTAAGCAAGGAAGGAGATGGGACTTCGTTCACTATTACGGCGAAACTACCCGAGCAACCTGTTACCATTACAGCCAACAACTTGACAATGGTCTATGGTGACGACGTTCCGGATCTGACCTACAAATCAGAGGGAGCAACTCTTGAAGGAACTCCGAGCCTTACAACCACGGCAACCAAGACCTCGGCTGTTGGTACCTATCCCATCAACGTGGGCGTAGGCAGCGTGACGAACACCAAGACAACCTACGTTGCAGGTATGCTGACCATCACGAAAGCTCCGCTGACGGTAGGCGTGAAGAACGAGACAATTACCGAAGGCGATGCCATCCCAACGTTCACGCTGACTTATAGCGGATTCCGCAACAGCGATACGGAGGCAACGGCATTCACCAAGAGTCCCGTGGCAAAGACTACGGCCACGCCATCGTCGGCTGCTGGAACCTATCCAATTACGGTGAGTGGCGGCGAGGCGCAGAACTATGCCTTGACTTATGGGCAGGGCACTCTGACCATCGAGGAAAAAGAAGTGGACGGCGTCAGCAGCGTGAAGGCCGATGAGCAGCCGAACACAGCAACCTACAATCTGGCCGGCCAGAAAGTGAACGCCCAGTATAAGGGTATTGTGATTCGGAACGGCAAGAAGGTAATGAAGTAGTTCGTCTTCATCAGATAGCAAAATGCAATTGGGTGTTCTCTTTAGCGGGAGCACCCAATTCTTTATAATAGACTTTGGCAATGATGTAGCAGTTGACCCACAAATGAATACTGACCCCACCCCTGCCCCTCCCCTACAATGGGAGGGGAGTACAAGAGCCTCCCCTATAGGTCAACATATGAAAGAATAAATGCAAGAAATTTTGGAGGTTCAAGAAAAAACCATTATAAAAATCCCAACCCGGGAATCGCGGGTTGGGTTTTTATTTTTATTCCTGTATGTTCTCAATATCGAAATTAATCTTCAGGCGCAAATTTCGTTTTACACAATGAATAGAAAATGAATAGAAATTGATATTCGTCAATGACGGGAAAAGGTGATGTCTTTTGAATGACAATTCTTTTGGCTTACATCCATTGCCGATTGAAAAATAATTAGTATATTTGCGGCAGAATAAAAATACGTCTGAGATATGAAAAAGAAATTTTTCTCCGTGGCCAGCATTGCCTGCGCCGCCGTGATTGCCGGCCTGGGCTTCGGCTCTTGCAAGACCAGTAAGCTGGCTGCCCGCGAGCGTGCAGCACTGGGCCAGAGGGTTGACTCGCTGAACGGCAGACTCTCGGAACTAATGTTCCAGATCAGCGAGATGCGCGCTCATCTGGAGGCCGTGAAGCAGCAAACCATGCTTACCATGTATGGCGGACCGAACATGACTCAGGAGGAGCGCGAACGGATGATGAGGGCCGTCAAGGAGAAAGAGGAGGCTGCCCGGAAGGAGGCCCAGGCCATAGAGGGCAAAATCGCAGAACTGCAGAATGAAGAGGCTTCCACCAGGGCCAAGCTGGAAGACACGCTGATTGTGCTGGGAAGTAGGAGATAAAAAAGAAGACGCAAGCCAGCCACGGACCCACCCCAGCCCTCCCTATAGGGAGGGAGCAAATAGTGATGGAGGCAGTTCCGTTGGTTCGGCTGAACAGAGGAAGAACATAATAATATATAATGAAGAAGAAACTATTATTTGCGGCGGGTGCCGTCTGTGCTTTCCTGCTTTCGCTCGTAGGATTCAACTCTTGCAGAAACCATGAGCGGGTGGAATGCATGTACGGTGGTCCCTCGATGTTCGAACAAGAACACAAAGAACTGGCCGACTCTATTGAAAAAGTAGAAGCCACGGACCCACCCCAACCCTCCCTGAAGGGAGGGAGCGAATAGTTTTAGAGCCTCATCTCTAACCACTCCCCCAAAGAAGGGTAGTCAGAGATGAGGCTCAATTAGTAATTACCCCCTCCCTATAGGGAGGGCTGGGGTGGGTCCGTGGGTCCGTTGGACCGGTTTTTCTTACTTATTCCTCCGGTGCCTTATCAATCAGCTCCATGAACTCGTCGAGTTTCGGAGTGATGATAATCTGGGTGCGGCGGTTACGCTGCTTACCAATCTCGGTGTCGTTGGTAGCCAGGGGGTTGTATTCGCCACGGCCGCCGGCGGTCAGGCGCTTGGGATCCACGCCGTAGTCGTTCTGCAAAGCCTGAACAACAGAGGATGCACGCAGACAAGAGAGGTCCCAGTTGTTGCGGATGTTCTCGCGCGAGATGGGCACATTGTCGGTGTTACCCTCAATCAGCACGTCGTAGTCCTTGTAGTCCTTGATAATCTTGGCAATCTTGCTCAGCGTCTCAGCAGCACGGCTGTTGATTTCGTAAGAACCGCTCTTATAGAGCATATTGTCGGCCAGCGAGATATAAACCACGCCCTTCAACACCTGCACGTCAACCTCCTTCAGCTCTTCCTTCGAGAGCGAACGGGTAAGGTTGTTGGTGAGCACCATGTTCAGCGAGTCGCTCTTGGTCTTCAGGTCGGTCAGGTGACGGATATACTGGTTCGACTCGTTGATCTGGTCAACCAGTTTCTCTATCGAGATATTGTTCTGACTGCTATTGGCAAGACTCTTGTCGAGCGAACGCTGCAAACGCGAGTAAGCCTGCTTTTGCTGTGCGAGCTGCTCTTCGAGTGAGGTCACGCGGGCATTGGCGGCAGCCAGCTGCTCCTTGGTCACCTGATAACTGGTGTTCAGTTCCTTGTTCTCGTTCAGCAGGTTCTGGTTGTCCATCCGGCAATTCTCAAGGTCTTTCTTGCTGGCGCAGCTGCTTACGAGCAGTGCTCCGGCCAGCAGTGTCATCATTAAAACATTCTTTTTCATATTCATTAAATATTAGTGAGTATTCGAATTTCGGGTGCAAATATATTGATTTGACGAAATAAAACAAACAAAGTTTCGCATGATTATGGAATTTTAACCGTGAATATGCCTTTTTTAATGTACTTTTATAAGAATATAATCGTAACTTTGCCAGCAAAACAGACCAATTCTGATAAAACAACATGAGTTCTACACATTGCCTGAAGCTCGCTTCTCTGCTTGTTGCCGCCAGTCTTTGCGGCTCCGCTTTTGCCGTGGACATCGAAACGGGGGTGTCGAAAAAGCTGGCCGAATACCGTGCGGCCCACATCACCAACCCGCAATACACCCTTAGTTTTAGCATTCCCGACCAAAAAGACGAGCCGGTGACGGGCACGGCAGTCATCAGCTTCGGCTATGACGGGACCGATGATTTGCAGCTCGATTTCCAGGGAAAACTGAAAGACGGACAGCTTCAGGCCGTTGTGAACGGCAAGCTGAGGGCCATCGCCTATCGCGACGAGCATCTTATCGTAAGTCGGAAACACCTGAAAAAGAAGGGAAAGGAAAACCAGATAGCCATCGAATTCGTGAGCAGCGACAATGCGCTGAACCGCAACGACGAATATCTCTACACGCTCTTCGTGCCCGACCATGCCCGAAGCGCCTTCCCCTGCTTCGACCAGCCTGACCTGAAAGCCACATTCAAGCTGTCGCTCAAGGTTCCAAATGGTTGGACGGCCATCAGCAACGGGAATGGGGAAAAACAAGCCCAGACATACCATTTCCAGCCCACTAAACCGATTCCTACCTATCTGTTCAGCTTTACGGCAGGAAAATTCAGCGTGGAACAGGCCGTACGCGACGGGCGGACGCTCACCTTATTATATAGAGAGACCGATCCGAAGAAGGTTGCACAGATACCGAAGCTGTTCGACGAGATTGCCCTCTCGCTCAGATGGATGGAAGACTATACGGGCATCGGCTACCCCTTCGAGAAATACGGATGCGTGGCACTGCCCGGCTATCAGTTTGGCGGCATGGAGCATCCCGGCTGCATCCAGTTCCGCGATGCCACGCTCTTCCTGGGCGAGCATCCCACACCCGACGAGGAAATGAACCGCCTGAACCTGATAGCCCACGAAACCAGCCACATGTGGTTCGGCGATTTGGTTACTATGAGATGGTTTGATGATGTATGGACCAAGGAGGTTTTTGCCAACTTCATGGCCGACAAAATTGCCAAGGAGCAGTTCCCTGACGTCGACCACGACCTGAACTTCATCAAGACACACTATATCCCTGCGCTGGAAACAGACCGAACAGAGGGAACGCACCCCATACAGCAGCCTTTGAACAACCTGAACCAGGCCGGACTGCTCTATGGAAACATCGTCTATCACAAGGCACCCATCATGATGAGAAAACTGGAGGAAAGAATGGGCGAAGACGGATTAAGAGAAGGTCTGAAACAATATCTTCGCACCTTTAAATACAATAATTCTTCGTGGAATGAGCTAATTAGCATCCTGGACAGCGTAAAACCAACGGCAGACATCAAAAAGTTCGACCAGGAATGGGTGAAAAGCAAGGGTGTGAAGACCATCGAGTGGAATCTGGAAGACGGACTGCCCAACCCAGACGGCACTGACTATGCAAGATACCTGCTGAAAGATTCCATAGCCGTTATGGTGTATGTCAACCTGTGGGATGAGCTGAAGACCGACCAAAGCCAACTGGCAGCTATCATGACCATTCACGAGAACTGGCTGGCCCACAGGACAACTGCCGACCTGGCGTTTACGGCCTATTGGATGCTTGCCGCCAGCATCAGCAACGAGCAGACGCTCTCGGTCTGCGGTTCTTACCTGAATGAGCAGCTGCGCCACTTGTCGGCAGCAGAAAGACCAATGGCCGAAACGCTGCTTTTCGAAACTTTCCGCCGCCACCCCGTACAGTCGTTCCGCCAGAAACTGCTGCGCGGGCTTTCGCGTAACTGCATCAGTCCCCAAATCACCGACAGCATCTACGCCATCTGGGAAAAGGCAGACGAACCGCTGTTGAACGAGCGAGATTATATGCGAATGGCTTACCATTTAATGATAAATAAACCAAATCGCAGACTGTATATCGAAGAAACCCAATTGAAACGACTTTCAAGCGAAGACAGGCAAAAAGAGTTCGAATTTATAAGCCAAGGCTGTACGCCAGACACCCTGCAGCAGCGGATAATCTTTGAAAGTCTGCTCCAGGCAGAAAACCGCAAGGTAGAGCCCTACGCTGCCGAGCTGCTGGCCCTGCTGGCCGATGCCGACAGAGGGCAGCATGTGGAGCAATACGTCGCTCCCGGACTGGAAATCATCGAAGAAATACAGCGTACGGGCGACATTTTCTTCCCGCTCGACTGGTGCGAGTCCCTGCTCTACGGACAACGAAGTAAGGCGGCAGCCGATGCGGTGGTTCGCTTTTTAGATACCCACCCCACACTTTCCGACAATCTTCGTGGCAAAATCCAGCAGGCTGCCTTCCCGTTGCTGAACAGATTTAATTAATTTTAGTCGCCTAGGCGACTCCAAAAAGTCTTGCGAAGTTGAGTAGGAATGTAGGTACTTACGTTCGGCAATAAAAATAAAAAAGGATTTTTATTTTGTATTGTGCTCACTTATGCGTACCTTTGCACACATTATTAAAATATAGCAATAATTCGAAAGATTATGATTCTTTTCTTCAAGACTCCCGAAAAGAGCGTGATTGCCACGCAAGTGGACCATCAGCTCAACGAACAAGAAATCAAGGAACTTTGCTGGCTCTATAGTGATGCCACGCTGATTGACGGTGAAACCCTCGACGGATTCTTTGTGGGTCCGCGACGTGAAATGATTACTCCTTGGAGTACCAATGCCGTGGAAATCACGCAGAACATGGGCCTCAAGGGCATCCAGCGCATCGAGGAATACTTCCCCGTCAGCAGTAAGGACGCTGATTACGACCCGATGCTGCAGCGCATGTACACAGGACTGAACCAGAACATCTTCACGGTGAACATCCAGCCGGAGCCCATCAAGCACGTGGCCAACCTGGAGGAATACAACGAGCAGGAAGGTCTGGCCCTGAGTCCTGAAGAAATAGAATACCTGCATAAGGTGGAACAGCAGCTGGGCCGTCCGCTGACCGACTCCGAAATCTTCGGTTTTGCCCAGATCAACTCCGAGCACTGCCGCCACAAGATTTTCGGCGGTGTGTTCATCATCGACGGCAAGGAGATGGAGTCGAGCCTGTTCAACATGATTAAGAAGACCACAAAAGAGAATCCCCACAAGATTCTCTCGGCCTATAAGGATAACGTAGCTTTCTCGCAAGGTCCTGTCATCGAGCAGTTTGCCCCGAAAGACCAGAGCACCAGCGACTATTTCCAGGTGAAGGAAGTGGAGAGTGTCATCTCTCTGAAGGCCGAGACCCACAATTTCCCCACCACGGTGGAGCCTTTCAACGGCGCCGCTACGGGAACGGGCGGTGAAATCCGCGACCGTATGGGCGGTGGTGTCGGTTCGTGGCCTATTGCCGGAACGGCTGTCTATATGACAAGTTATCCCCGCAAGAAGGATGATATTCAGAAATGGGAAGAGCTCCTGCCCGTTCGACAATGGCTATATCAGACACCTGAGCAGATTCTCATCAAGGCTTCTAACGGTGCTTCCGATTTCGGAAACAAGTTCGGACAGCCGCTGATTACCGGTTCTGTACTTACCTTCGAGCATCAGGAAGGCAACGAGCGCTATGCCTACGACAAGGTGATCATGCTGGCAGGCGGCGTGGGCTATGGCACCAAGCGCGACTGTCTGAAGAAAGAACCGCAGAGAGGCAACAAGATTGTTGTCGTAGGCGGTGACAACTACCGCATCGGTCTCGGCGGCGGTTCTGTGTCATCCGTAGATACCGGCCGCTATTCGAATGGCATTGAGCTGAATGCCGTTCAGCGTGCCAACCCCGAGATGCAGAAGCGTGCCTACAACTTGGTGCGCGCCCTCTGCGAGGAGGATGTCAATCCCGTGGTATCCATACACGACCACGGAAGTGCCGGCCATGTGAACTGTCTGTCGGAACTCGTGGAAGAGTGCGGCGGCGAGATTGACATGACCAAGCTGCCCATCGGCGACCAGACACTTTCATCCAAGGAAATCATTGCCAACGAGAGTCAGGAACGCATGGGCCTGCTCATCGACGAAAAGCATATCGAGCATGTACGCAAGATTGCCGAGCGCGAGCGTGCCCCGCTGTATGTGGTCGGTGAGACCACCGGCGATGCCCACTTCTCGTTCAAGCAGGGCGACGGCATCAAACCTTTCGACCTCGATGTGGCCCAGATGTTCGGTCATTCGCCAAAGACCTATATGGTGGACAAGACCGTGGAGCGCCATTACGAGAATGCGCAGTATGAGGAACAGCCTGAGAATCTGGACAATATGGTGAAGGACGTACTCCAACTGGAGGCCGTAGCCTGTAAGGACTGGCTCACCAACAAGGTGGACCGTTCGGTGACGGGTAAGATTGCCCGCCAGCAGTGTCAGGGTGAGATCCAGTTGCCGCTGAGCGACTGCGGTGTGGTTGCCCTCGACTATCGCGGAGTGAAAGGTATTGCCACGGCCCTTGGCCATGCGCCTCAGGCCGGTCTGGCCGACCCGAAGGCCGGCAGTGTGCTCTCTGTAGCCGAATCCCTGACAAATATCGTGTGGGCACCTATGGAAGAAGGACTCGACAGCGTGTCACTCTCAGCCAACTGGATGTGGCCCTGCCGCTCACAGGAAGGCGAGGATGCCCGTCTCTACAGTGCCGTGAAAGCCCTTTCCGATTTCTGCTGCGCCATCCATGTGAATGTGCCCACGGGTAAGGACTCGCTCTCCATGAGTCAGCAATACCCCAACGGCGACAAGATTATCGCTCCCGGAACGGTCATCGTTTCATCCGGCGGTGAAGTTTCTGACATCCGCAAAGTGGTGTCGCCTGTTCTGGTGAACGATGCCAATACCACCCTCTACCATGTTGATTTCTCATACGACGAGCAGCGTCTGGGCGGTTCTGCCTTTGCACAGACACTTGGCAAGGTGGGCGACGACGTGCCTACGGTGAAGAACCCGCAGTATTTCCGCGATGCCTTCAATGCCGTTCAGGACCTCATCCAGCAGGATCTCATCCTCGCCGGACACGACATCTCCGCCGGCGGTCTCATCACAACGCTCTTAGAGATGACCTTCGCCAACACGAAAGGCGGCCTGGATATCGACCTGAGCAGTTTCAGCGGTGAGGATATCGTGAAGAACCTGATGGCCGAGAATCCCGGTGTGGTGATTCAGGTGAAGGACAGCGACATCGAAGCCGTGGAGAACCTCTTCGACGAGGCCGGCATTTCCTACGCTCCCATCGGCAAGCCCGCTGCTGCCCGCAAAATTTTCGTCAAGAAAGACAACTTCAAGCACGCCTTTGATATCGAGGAGATGCGTGATGCCTGGTATAAGACCTCTCACCTGCTCGACCGCAAACAGAGTTTCAACGGACAGGCCGACGAGCGTGCCAAGAACTATAAGAACCAGCCGCTGGAAATGAAATTCAACGACGATTTCCAGGGAACGCTGGCTCAATATGGTCTCAGTGCCGACAGATGGAGAACACAAGGCACCGATGACCAGAAGAATGTGCGCGCCGCCATCATCCGCGAGAAGGGTACCAACGGTGAGCGCGAGATGGCTTACTCGCTGTGGCTGGCCGGATTTGAGGTGAAGGACGTGATGATGACCGACCTCATCAGCGGTCGCGAAACTCTGGAAGACATCAATATGATTGTGTTCTGCGGCGGATTCTCCAACTCCGACGTACTTGGTTCTGCCAAGGGTTGGGCCGGAGCCTTCCTCTTCAACCCCAAGGCCAAGGAAGCCCTCGACAAGTTCTATGCCCGCGAAGACACCCTCTCACTGGGTATTTGCAACGGTTGCCAGCTGATGGTGGAACTGGGTCTTACGGGTGCAAAGGGCGCGAAGATGCTTCACAACACTTCTCATAAGTTCGAGAGCGACTTCGTTTCTTTGGCCATTCCGCATAACGACAGCGTGATGTTCGGTTCGCTAAGCGGCAACAAACTCGGCATCTGGGTGGCCCACGGAGAAGGCAAGTTCTCGTTGCCCGAGCCCGAAGCCAGCTACAACATCATCGCCAAGTACAACTACCACGGCTATCCCGCCAACCCCAACGGTTCCGACTACGACGTGGCAGGTATCTGCTCAGCCGACGGTCGCCACCTGGCCATGATGCCCCACTTGGAGCGCGCCATCTTCCCTTGGCAGAACGCATGGTATCCCGCCGAGCGCCGTCAGGATGAGGTGACTCCGTGGATTGAGGCCTTCGTCAACGCCCGCCAGTGGATTGAAAAGAAGTTGAACAACTAAAAAATATCGTTGTCTTATGAAAAGAACCCTCATCATCTTTGGCTTACTGGTAGCAGCCGTGCTGAACACAGCGGCTGCCAACCCCTATCTGCCTCTGTGGGAGCACATCCCCGACGGTGAACCCTACGTCTTCGAGGACCCCGACAACCCCGGCAAATACCGCGTGTATATCTACGGGTCGCACGACATCTATCGCACGAAGTACTGCGGACCCGACCAGGTGGTGTGGTCGGCTCCCGTTGAAGACCTGAACAACTGGCGCTATGATGGGGTTATCTTTGAGTCGAAGACCGATGCCAAGGGCAACCTGCTCAATCAGGGAGGAGAGGCCGACGTGCTGTTTGCCCCCGACATTGCCGTGGTGACAGAATCCGACGGCACCAAGACCTACTACCTCTACCCCAACACGCAGAACGGCGGCCGGCAGACCATGGTGGCCAAAAGCAAGCGGCCCGACGGTCCGTTCCAGGTTTGTAACTGGAATCCCGAGAAGCCTAACGAGACCATCGGCATCCTGCACTTCGACCCCGCCGCCTTTGTCGACGACGATGGCCGCGCCTATGCCTACTGGGGTTTCGGAGAGTCGTGGGGAGCCGAGCTTGACACCAAGACCATGGCCACGCTGAAGACTGGCGGCCAGCGCATCGAGAACCTTATCCCCGGTTATAAGCAGGACGACACCTTCCGCTTCTACGAAGCTTCGTCCATGCGCAAAATCAAGGACAAGTATGTGCTTATCTACAGCCGCTGGACACGCAACGGTGAATTCGGAATGCCCGACACCAACTACACCCTGGCCTATGCCTACGGCAACCATCCCTTAGGTCCGTTCACCTACGGTGGAACCATCATCGACGGACGAGCCCGCGAGAAGGATGCCAACGGCAACCCCATCGCCTCGGCCAATCCCACGGGCAACACCCACGGCAGCATCTGCGAGATTAACGGAAAGTGGTATGTGTTCTATCACCGTCAGACGGGCGTCAACGAATACAGCCGTCAGGCCATGGTAGCTCCCATCGACGTGAAGGTGACCGAAGGCCCCAACGGAAAGGTGGAAATCAGCGAAGCCGAATACACCTCTGAAGGATTCGAGACCAGCGGACTCTCCGTTGGCCGCCGCTATCCTGCTGCCATCGCCTGCTGGCTGACGGGTCCCGGTGCCACCACCCGCGACGCTAACGGCAACTCCGTCTATACGGGTTCATACGTGGAGGCCGCCTATCAGGAATCCATCCCCAAAGGCGATGCCTACGACCTGCGCTGGAACTGCAATCCCGTGGTGAACAACACCGACGGCTCCATAGTGGGCTATAAATATTTCAACATGGACGGCCTCAAGAAATCATCTGCCCGGCTCGTACTGCGCATGAAGACACAGGGACCGCAGGGACAGATACGCGTGATGATAGACAGTCCGTGGGAATCCACCGGCGGACAGTGCGTCGGACAGCTGAAGCTGACGGGCAAGACTGCCGCCAAGGCCAAAGACATGAGTATCGCGCTGAAAGGACTTGCGGGAAAGACGGGCAAGCACGCCCTCTACCTGGTATTCTCGTCGCCCGTGAAGCAGCAGTCGCTCTGCACGCTTTATGAAATCGGCATAAACAGTAAATAAAAAAGAGACCCACCCCAGCCCTCCCTGTGAGGGAGGGAGTAAAATGATAAACGATAAATGACGAACGAAGAGCATAACACCCCAAAAATCTCCCCTCCCTCACAGGGAGGGGCCGGGGGAGAGTCTGTAGGGGCTAGAGGTGGTTCCTCCATGCTTGAGGCCTTCAAGACCTTCTTTAAGATTGGCATAGTCACCTTTGGCGGTGGCTACGCCATGATTCCCATGATAGAGCAAGAGGTCGTCGACAAGCATCACTGGGTGAAGAAGGAAGAACTGCTCGACCTCATCGCCATTGCCCAGAGCTGTCCCGGCGTGTTCGCCATCAACATCAGCACCTTCATCGGTT
>JAEEGG010023199.1_pt1 | contig 12141 bp, 9 predicted proteins | sample 9134161 | NCBI WGS metagenome assembly JAEEGG01 (sample SAMN16246543, study PRJNA631951) | gut metagenome | biome: gut microbiome; feature: rumen; material: CR-attached | host: Bos | place: Iran: Karaj | collected 2018-10 | reverse complement strand
AAGCGTGTATAGTATCACAATTGAAAAACCTAATACGTAGGCAAGTATGTATTTTACAATGTTTTTCTCGTCAGCAACAAATTGCGTTACAAGAAAATAGAAACAGCAAATGAACCAAAGTCGTGTGAGTAAATATTTGAAAGACACAATTGGCATTTCGGAAACCAAACTCGTCAGCAATAACCAACCAAGATACACGTAAATGCAAATGCTCACAGGGTGTTTCAGCACTTCTTTGTCAAATCGTCTTTCGCTCAACAGTTTGAGTAAAAATACACACATTGCCAAAAATATGAACGGTTCCGTCGGTAAGCTCATATTGATTGGTGTGTTAGGGAGAAGTTCCGACAACTCAATGGAGAGTGGCGTACAGAACATTATGATAATCAATAATTTGTCAAGTGCCAAGAATGCGAGAAATCCTAAGGCGAGTGCGAAAGGAACGAGTGTGACAAGGTACGATTCGTTCCAAAGTCCCACCATACTGGCAATTATGAAGAGAATTGCAGTAATATAGAGACACAGAATCGTTTTTTTCTCCGAAATCACTGTTGAGATTGTTCTAAAGCTTCTTCCTGACGACGATAATCTTTGACTAATTCAAGGAATATCAATACTATAAACGTGAAAATGAATGTCGCAATTGTTGAAACCACAACAATGACGGCACGTTTCGGTTTCGCTTTCTTGTCGGACTTGGTCGCTTTGTTTACGACAAAATAGTGTGTCAGAATTTGTTCGGCGTCAACTTTTGCCTCTTTGTATTTTTGGTTCAGGGCGCTGAGTTGTTCGCTTTCAAATTCAAGGAAATCGCGGAGCGAAACGTATGCGGCGCCATATTTTGCAAGCGTGTCAAGCTGTTCCTTGATTCGTTCGGCACCTTTGGTATTGCCCGAAGCCACAGCTTGAGCGTAAGCCTCGTTCACTACCTCCGACTGCGATTCGTAATCGTAGATTCCTTTTTCCATAATTCTACGAAGGGAATCCTTGAACATACTGATTTGTTCTTCTTTTGCTTTGTACTCGTATTCAACGATTTGCAAAGCTTCTTTTGCACGTTTGTGTTCCATTGCATTCATTACGGTGTCAATGAGCGTTGCAATGTCGTTTGCTATCAACGCTGCCGTGTCGGGATTCGCGTCGAGCACCGAGATTTCAACGGCCATATATTCGGTACGTTTGTACGAAATACGTTTCTGATATTTCTTCAGCATTTTGTCGTTTGGATATTTCACATGTGCCGAGTCAATATCATAGTGTTTCCACAAATTGTATTTGTGGATTATTTTTGCACGTAATTCGTCACTGTTCAAAACCTGCAAAAGTTGTTCGGTTTCTTTGTCCTCGCCATACATTGATTCCTTCTTGGCAGCGTCTTTCGTGGCAATCAACTCTTGTGAGATTGACAACGACGGAGCTGGGTACACAATCACATTTGAGCGATAGAGCGGCGTTATCAGGAATGAAACGACAATGGCGACAACTGCACCGATTATCGTGGTGATAATCAACGGCTTTTTATAATGAAAAACTTTGTATATTAAATCGTTGGAATTGAAAGAATAGCGTTCGTTGTTCTCCATTTTTATTCGTTTTTAAATAAACCAAATAATTCTGCGTCAATCTTGTTTACAATCTTGCTGAAATCTTCAGGATTGTCGATAAAATTGATAGAATCTGTGTCTATAACGAGAATTTTTCCCAAATCGTATGATTTTACCCACGTCTCGTAACGGCGGTTCAAACTTTCCAAGTAATCAATTCTGATAGCGTTCTCGTATTCGCGTCCTTTACATTGGATACGTTTCACCAACGTAGGAATCGATGCCTTAAGATAAATCAACAAATCGGGTGCCTGGAGCAGTTGTTCTACTTGACGGAACAAGGAGAAATATGTCTCGAAGTCGCGTGTCGCCATAAGTTTCATTCCGTGCAAATTAGGGGCAAAAATATAGGCGTCTTCATAGATTGTTCTGTCCTGAATGACGTCTTTTCCCGAGTTGCGGATATTCATAATGTTTTGCAGACGACTATGCAAATATGAAATTTGCACGTTGAACGACCACGCTTTCATATCTTGATAAAAATCGTTCAGGTACGGATTGTCGTCAACCACTTCGTAATTCGGTTCCCAACCATAATGTTTTGCCAACATTTTCGTCAATGTTGTTTTCCCAACGCCGATGTTTCCTGCTATTGCTATATGCATATTATAATTTTTTTAAGTTTACAAAAATACAAAACTATTCTATTTGAAAGAATTTCAACTTGGAAATATTCATCAAAGAAACGTTTGTATAATAAAAATGTAAAATGTCTTGGTACGAGTATCCTTGTCTGGCCATTTCCATAGCGCCTTCCTGCGACATTCCCACGCCGTGCCCGAATCCTTTTCCGTAAATCACAATCTCGTTTTCGCGCGAGTCAATGCAGAAAAAGGTCGATTTCAGTTTCCAGTCGGTACGAACAGTGGTGAGCAAGAGGAGAGAATCGGTACAATCGGTTGCAAGATATTTTTTCCGATTGAATTGGTCAAACGACAAGTCGGCCGAATCAGAAATTGGATAACCCTTTTTCTTGAGATATTCTTCCCATTGGTCACGTGGAATTGTTTTGGTCCATGTGTAACTTGGTTGACCAACGCTAAATGGGTCTTCCTTTCCCCGAAGATAGGGGATGCGCTTGTTCCAAACGTCTTCGCTGTTACACGATTCTCCACCAGAATTCGAATAAAATGTGGCTTCTATCAAATTACGATTTTCGTCAACCAACACAAGTCCTTGGGTTGCTTTGGTTGCTTCGACAATGGCTTTGCTGTATCGACAACGACCCACGTATGCCTGACAATGCACAGCGTCGCATAGGTTGTAACCTTGTTTGAGATGACGTTTGTAAAAATTCGCTGCATACGTTCTGCACAAGATTGCCTGTGCCTTGTAGTACGCAATATTGGCCTTTGCTCCACCTTCGGATTCCACTACGCCGGCAATGTATTTTTCAAAATTTACGTCGTTGATGAGCACGAGGGAATTTCGGCTAGTTTTTATGTACAAGTCGTTGTCGTATTCCCGTGCCTTGATTTTCCCGTTATGAAAGCGAATCTGGAAAATGTTGTCCTGCGTGTTGCCACGAAAGAGAATAAGGGTGTCGGCCGTAAAAACTTCGTTTTTTACCGTAATGTATATCTTGTGATTTTTCCTTGAAATAGTGGCGGATTGCGATTCTTCTAATGAGCAGATTATCTTGTTCTTAGCGACAATATCGTATTTTCCTGATTTGGCAAAAAACACGCAGTTTTCAATCTGTTTATCCGAAAAAACGCGAATGTTGATATTTTGGCTCACACCAATACACGCAAGAAGTAAAAAAAAGATTGTGAGCCGTAATTTCATCGTAATAAAACGTATCTAACTAAAAATCAATGTGTTAATAAACTTGATAACCTTGTGCTAAAATACAAAAAAAATTGAAATGCGTTTCTTTTTATTTATTATGTTACTTTTTCCCGCCGAAGACAAAAAGTAAAAGAAAACTTCTTAATTTTGAACTCCAAACATTTTTGATTTTGAAACATTTGCGTTTCATACTGCCCATTCCCTTTTTCCTCCTCTCGCTCGGGGCGGTGGGGCAAAAGGATTGTAAATGTTTTTGGGTGGTGCTTGACGAGGGAATTGAAATAGGGACCTTGTTGAGTGGTGATAATATAGAGAAATTTCATTACGGCAATAAATCTTTTTATAGAATAGAACCACTAACATCGAGTTGTTCTGTAATATTATTAGACACCATTGGTGGGAATAATAAGTCTTGGAGAACTATTTTTATTAATTGGCGTGGAAATAATAACTATAAAAATCATATAAACACTTGTTTGTATGACGGCGTAATAGAAATTCCTTGGTCTACGATTCCATATTTGTATGATTCAAGTGGATTTAATTATTTCATAGATGTTGACTTGCAGCCATGTGAGTCGTTTGAATCATTTCTGAAAAAATATAGGAAAGGCCTTTATATGCCATACAAACAACCTGTTTTCCCCGAAAAGACAAACAACTACGAAGCCGACGGCTTCAATTCGTTGAGAGAGTGGTAATGGTTTTCATTAAAAACAAAAAGTAAAAGAAATCTTTTTATTTTTGAACTTTAAACAATATTTTTGTGTAACGAATAAAAAAACAAAATATGAGAATACAGAATCTTAAAAACGAAATGAATCCTTCGAAAGTGTTGCTTTGTTTCTGCTTAGCGGCAGTTTTTATGTTTGCCTTCACGCCGAATAATCCGAAAGAGGATACAAAAATTGCAACCCTGCAGGCTCTTTTGGATTCTAATATGGTGAGTGCAAGTGGAGTAGGATTAGGTGATTTTCAAGAATATTGCGTCGAACTTTCTTTGAAAAATAATACGTCTAATACTCTATCCTTTTATATTGAACCTGGACGAAAACTGATTTGTTCTGACAGTTCAATGCAAGATATTTTAATTGTAAAAAGGCTGGAAGTGCAGTTATCTCCTTCGCAATCGGTCAAAAAACAAGTATATGGTTTTTGTTGCAGGGCTCATAGAAGTTCACCGAAAAAGGGCATACCGTTTTTAATAGGTAAAATGGCAGAAAAAGAATTAGTGGCGGTGGCGGAATATATAAGTAAAGTCGATAGTTTGCCAATCCAAAAAATGCAAGATGTTATATGGTCAATATCGGATAATCGCACATTGACTATCAACCCCAAAGAAGAAAATGCAGATGTAAGAGGGTTGGTATTACTTGCCGCACATGAGAAAAAGATTGAATATCCTTGGTATACCATAGAATATGGCAATAATAGAGATACAACTTTGTTATATGCAGATAATTATTCGAAGTTGGTGGGTGAAATTACCTATCGGGTGCGGACAAATGGTCCTTGTCAGGTATTTCTCCGAAATGATAAAGGTCAGGTCGTGAAAATATTGGCAAAAGATATGTGGAGAAATTCGGGTATATATGCGTTTGATGTCAATCTTGTTGTGAAAGACTGGCCCAAAGGTGAATATCACGTAATAGGACGCCAAGAAGGAAATATCATATTGTTCGATAAGAAATTCGAATTACAATAGTTTTGATTTGTGTCTTCGTATGATACGACGAGGTTGATGGGGAGATGCGAATAATTTTGCATTTCTGCAATTATAATTCTTTTCGAATATTTTGTTCTCTATGCACAACGACAACCTGAACGGGAAATGTTTCTTTGACGTATTTTGCCAATTGTTCTGCAAAATACACCGAACGGTGTTGTCCGCCTGTACAGCCAAAGTTTATCATTAAATGTGTGAAATCACGTTCCATATATTTTTTAACGCTTTGCGAAGCGAGGGAATAAACACTATTAAGAAACTCTTCGCATTCGTTTGGGTAATTTGCAAAGAACTCAATTACAGGTTGTTGCGTGCCGTTTACGGTTGCGTATTCTTTGTATCGTCCAGGATTTGGCAATGCGCGGCAATCGAACACAAAACCGCCGCCATTTCCGCTCGTGTCCTCGGGATATCCTTTCTTAAATGAAAAACTTGTGATTTCTACGGTAAGCATTTTTATGAATTTTATTCAATCGTTAATACATCTAATTGATTTATGAGAGTAGAAAGATACGGAATGGAAATAAGTTTCTGAATCACAGGCAGTTGCTCCTTCAAATTAGCCAATGCTTGGGGAATACTTTGAATGAAATGTTCCTTTCGTTGTATGTATCCTCTAAATCCGTACGCGCCAAGGGTTTGTAAGATTCTGATAAAGACAAATCCTTGAAATTGCTCACGAAATTCTTTCTCGTCTATTGCAATGTGTTTTTTGAGTTCCTGAACGTAATATGAAAGCAGTTTTTCACGCGTTTCGTTCGACAGGTTTGCCTTTGCCTGATACAAAAGCGACACCACGTCGTATTGCAACGGCCCTTTCATTCCGCCTTGAAAATCAATGTAACCTAATTCATTGTCATTCAGCAAGATATTTCGTGCTTGAAAATCTCGGTACATAAAAAAGTCCCGTTTTGCCCGTTCGAGAAAATCAAGGATTGTTTCAAAATCTTCCTCTAACTTTTGGTCGTTACATTCTATTCCGCTGATTTTCAGGTAATAGTATTTGAAATAATACAAATCCCAGCGCATTGCCGTTCTATCAAACTCCTGACGGACAAAACAACGGGAGAAATCAATGTGTTTTCCGCCTTGTATTTGTATCTGTATCAAATCTTTAAGTATTCGTTGGTATAAGGTTTCGGTTTCTTCGGTGGAAAGTTGCTTTTTTGCCGTCAATACGTCGGTAGTGCCCAGGTCTGAGATAAGATATATCGTGTTTTCGTCGTTTATGGCAAACACTTCGGGAACGTTTATGCCAGATTCTTTGAGTTTCTTGCTGAAATACACGAACGTCTCATTTTCGTCGGGATTTGAGCCGTAGCACGCAAGAATGGGTGTTTCGCTCTTTCTGAATATTCTATAATAACAGCGTGACGAACCGGCGCCGGGTAGCAACTCTATTTTCTCGATAGGGGTGGAAAACCTTGTGTTGTAAAGTTGAATGACGTGTTCTTGTATCGTAATATTCATTTTTCCTTAATGATATCTTTATTATAATGCATTCATACTCAATATTTTGTGTTGTAGAGCAATGAAAATATCTTCTACTAATTGATTGTGTAAAAATAAAAAAAACAAGAAATCAATGATTGTTTCTGACGCTCTAATTCAACGAATTTTTTAATTCTGGATACATGTCGGTAAATTTCTCGTATTGCCAGCAGATAGTCATAATAATTTGAAAGTCAGATGTTTGTAGCAAAAAATCGTCGCTAAAATTGCAGAAAGCAATGAATCTGTCAAAATATTCGTCGGGAATGTGTGTCATTTCAACGACCATCGCCTTGTTGAATTTCTTGTTTATAATCAAGATATTTTCCTTGTGCGAGAGCAGTTCCGCTGCTTTTATCGCGTTTCGTGCGTGACGGTTGGTCGCATTGTATAATTCGGTGATAGCCCCCGTATAAGTGTAACTTAGTTGGCCGGGTTGATGATTGTTGACGGGCAAGAATGGCTCGTGTTCCAGGTTGAGTTGCAACGAGTCTTCGGTCGGTTTCATAGCCAACACTTTTTGCGTTAATTCTTCGTAGGAATAGGGGAAATATTTGGTAATGGCACCGATTTCGTAAATTTGAGGAATGAGGAAAATGTTTGCGTGATTGTCAATCGTCACAATGTGTTTTGCCCAATAATAGCCAATAAATGAGAAGATAAGCGTATCGCCAGGAAAAGAATATATTTCAAATGTTCCCGACGAATTCGACTCGGTGACGGTGTGCCGAGTGATGTTTTCCACATAGACGTGGGGCAATACGAGTTTCGTGTCGTTGTCGAACACTTTCCCCGAAAATATTTTCTGAGCAAATCCAACCGAAGTCAGACAGATGAGAATTACTATGGTACAGAATCTTTTCATTGAAAATATTGTCGTGCAAATATACAATTATTTGTCTTTGTTGATAACTAATGAAAAACTCCCCGTTATTGTTGGTGTAGTATCTACGATTGATTTATACCTTTGTTTGAATAATCAAAGTAAGTGATTAAATGGTTAAAATTGATTTTAAAACGATATTAGCCAAGATTTGGCACGTTGTGAAATCGGTTTTTCGTTGGTTTTGGGCTAAGGGAAAACCCGTGTATGTAAAAGCGTATCGTTGGCTTTTGTTCCTTATTTTGCTTTTGTTTTTGTATGTGACGGCGGTAGAAATCAACTTCTGCAACTTGTTTGGCTATTCTCCGTCGATTTCGGAGTTGCGAAATCCGAAACAGAATGTCGCGTCGGAGGTGTATTCGGCTGACGGTAAGTTACTTGGACGATTTTTCTATGAAAATCGCACGCCTGTGGAATACGACGACTTGTCGCCATTGTTGATAAAAACATTGATAGCAACCGAGGACGCTCGTTTTTATCAGCATCACGGCATAGATTTCAAGGCGTTGTTGCCCGTGATGAAGGATATGTTGCGTGGAAATCCTCGTGGTGGTAGCACTATTACGCAACAGTTGGTGAAGAATCTTTTCAAGACTCGCCACCAAGACCACGGTTTGTTGGGGAAAATTCCAGGTGTGAAAATGATAGTGGTCAAGTCGAAAGAATGGATTTCGGCGGTGCGAATCGAGATGCACTTTACCAAGGAGGAATTGCTTACCTTGTATTTCAATACGGTTGATTTCGGTAGTAATTCCTATGGCATTAAGGCGGCTTCCAAAACATTTTTCAATAAGTCGCCCAAAGATTTGGATGCCAATGAATGTGCCGTTTTGATTGGTATGTTGAAAGCTCCCACGGCGTATAGTCCCGTGTTGAATCCCGATCGCTCGTTAGACAGAAGGAATGTGGTGCTTGGCATTATGAAACGCGACAAGGTGATTTCAACTGACGAATACGTTCAGTTGGTGAAGGAGCCGATTCGTTTGCAATATAAGGTTGAAAGTCCTATCGAAGGTATTGCGAATTACTTCCGACAAGCCGTGTATGCGTATTTGAAACCGTGGTTGAAGGAAAACGACCTTGATATTTATTCCGATGGTTTACGGATTTATACCACGCTTGATTATACAATGCAGATGTATGCAGAAGAAGCAATGGCAAAGAACATGAAACGTGTGCAAAAACAGTTCGATGCGCATTGGAAAAATCAAAATCCTTGGATTGATGCCAACAAGAAGGAATTGCCGAATTTTATTGACAACGTGGTGCGTAAATCGTGGTATTACAGCCGTCTTGACGCAAAATATAAGGGTAATAAGGATTCTATCGATTATTATATCAATTTGAAAAAGCCACAAAAACTCTTTTCTTGGCACGGCGACATTGATACGGTGTGCAGTTTTGTGGAAGCTACAAATTATCTGAAACGATTCCTTCATTCTGGTTTGGTTGCCATCGACCCTGAAACAGGTGCCGTGAAAGCGTATGTGGGCGGTTTGGATTTCAATCATTTCAAATATGATAATGTGAAATCTATGCGTCAGCCTGGCTCTTCGTTCAAGACCTTTGTCTATACTGCCGAAATGGCAAATGGCTGGTCGCCGTGCGACAGTTTGGTCGATGAACCTATAACGATTCGCTATGAGGAAAAAGGCGAGAAAAAGACGTGGGTGCCTCGAAATGCTGACAGAACGTATGTTGGCGGGAACGTGGGCTTGAAATATGCATTTGCTCATTCCTTGAATACCATCAGCGTTCAACTGACGCAAAAAATCGGCGTGGAGACGGTCATAAACCAGGCACACGAAATGGGTATAAAATCTCCGTTGGATACTGTTCCGTCCATTTGTCTTGGCTCGATCGACGTTTCGCTGCTGGAACTTACCGATGCCTATTGTCCTTTGCTGAACAATGGCTATCGCGTTGAACCAATGTTTGTTACACGCATAGAAGACCGTGAGGGAAATGTGTTGAAAGTTTTTGAGCCCGAAAAGGAGAAAATTCTTGATTCGGTGACGGTTTTCCTGATGCAACAGATGTTTATCGCTTCGTTACGTGAACCATATGGCACGACGCAGAATTTGTTCAGTTACAAATTGTTTAACTATGAAACCGATTTTGGCGGAAAAACGGGTACGTCATCGAATTACTCCGATGGCTGGTTTGTGGGCGTTACGCCTCATTTGGTCGTAGGTTCGTGGGTAGGTGCCGAAGAACGATGCGTGCATTTCCGTACGTCGTCGTTGGGCGAAGGTGGAAAAACGGCTTTGCCAATGTACGGTTTATTTATGGAAAAAGTCATTGCTGATACAAGTTTTGCACAATATAGAGGTCGATTCCCACGTACATTGCGCGGTTTGAAAAATCGTCCATATTCTTGTCACACGCTGTTTGTGCCAAAAGATTCTGTATCAGTCGATTCTGTTGGTCATACCGATGGCGTCGATGAAGAAATTAATATAAAAAAATAACAGGTATGAAAAGATTGTTAAGTGTTTTAGTTGTTGTTTGCTGTACCTCGCTTGTAATGGCACAAGAAGCGTATTTTGACATGTATAAGGCGAAAGATTGGGATAAATTAGAGAAGAAAATCGTTCCCGCATTGCAAAAACAACCCAAAAACATTGTGGTCAATTACGTTGCGGGATTGATGTATGCTCACGAGGAATATCCCAAGGTAGATTACGATAAATCGTATAATTGTTTGGTGACGTCGAAATTGGAATTGGCTCGTTTGTCGGCTGAAGAACGAAATAAGTATTCAAAATATGTGACGCAGAAAAAGATTCAAACGGCGTTGGATACAACGTGTAATCGCCTGTATGACAAAACAATACATTCAAATTCCATTGGTGCATGCAACGCATTCTTGAATAATTACAAGAAAGCGAAACAAGATTTGATTGATGGCGTGATAGCGTATAGAAATACTTTGGCGTTTGTGGATGCACAGAAGCAAAACACGGCGGAGGCATATCAGTCCTATGTAGTGAATTATCCTAATGCAGCCGAGGTGTCCGTGGCAATGAAGCGACGTGATAAATTGGCATACGAGGATGTTCTCAAAAAGAATACGTGCGAGGCGTTTATGGCGTACATAAAAAATTATCCAAATAGCGAATACACGCCGCAAGTACAACAATTGTACGTTGACAAAATTTTTTCGGAAAAAACTGGTGGCGGAACATATTCAGAATATGAACAATTTGTGAAGGCAAATCCTAAAAACAAGATGGCTGTTCCTGCAATTCGTAAAATGATGGAACTTGCTAAAAGTCAGAATGATATGGCTCTTATGATGAAGACGGTGGAATATAGTCGTGATATTGATTTTGAGCATACATTGTATGATTTTTATAAGGAATTTACCCGTGATGGTGAATCGCTTACCTTGTATTATTTTTGTGATTTATACCCACGCACTTTTTTGGACACCTTGGTTGCAAAAGATGTGAAAATAGCGGCGAAAGGTGATGCATTGGAACTTATTGAACCTTACGATTCCGCAAAATCTTATCGGTTGTTCACGGAATACATAAAAATGGCGGCACCAAAGGATAAGGCATTTGTCGTTCTACAAAAGCTGATTTCTGCTGATGTGGCTGCAAAAAATTGGAAGAAAGCATTGAAGACGGTGAATACCTATAAGCCATATTTTGGCAATAACAATAAGGAAATCAACAATTTAATTCAAATCTTGTCGGCTACCGATGATAAAACCGTCACGCTTCAGGAATTTCCTTCCACTATCAATACGAAAGAGGGAGGCGAATATTCACCCATAATCACTGCCGATAATAAATATCTTTATTTCTGCGGAAAAAATCGTCCCGATAATATTGGTGGCGAAGACATTTTCGTCTCGGAATGGCAAAATGGCGACTGGGCGAAGCCCTCACTCGTGAGGGAATTGTCAACGCCAATGACGAATGAGGCGGTCATTAGTGCAAGTACCGACGGAACGAAACTCATATATTTCAAGGAAGGGGTCATTTATTCGTCGGAAAAGGGTTCCATGGGTTGGGAAGAAGGCAGAAGCGTTTCCGATGCCATCAACAATGCCCGTTGGTCGGCCGATGCAATGATTACAAGCGACGGAAATGCTATCATTTTTGCTTCGGTGCGCGATGAAGGATACAATCTGTTTAGCAAACAAAATGCGAGTCTGGGTGTGTACCACGGTGCCATTCAGCATCAATCCGATATATATGTGTCGCTGAAGACTGCCAAAGGCTGGAGCAAACCAATAAATTTGGGGCCGACAATCAATACTATTTATACCGATAGAAGTCCGTATCTACATCACGATATGAAAACCCTGTATTTTAGTTCCGACGGTCACGGTGGTTTGGGAAATTTAGACGTGTTCGTTTCCACTCGTTTGGCCGACACATGTTGGGATTGTTGGAGCGAGCCAATAAATTTAGGTAAGGAAATAAATTCTTCGGAAGAAAACTGGGGATATAGAATCGCACCCAATGGTAAGGATTTTTATTATGCAGCACGCGAAACTGGTGCAAAACAAAATGACTTGTGGTACATAACCATTCCCGAGAAATATCGTCCTGAAGCCGTGGTGAATGTTACGGGAAAAATCACCGACAAACAAGGGAAACCCATTGAAACACAGATAGTTTGGGAAGATT
>JAEEGG010023198.1_pt1 | contig 12141 bp, 13 predicted proteins | sample 9134161 | NCBI WGS metagenome assembly JAEEGG01 (sample SAMN16246543, study PRJNA631951) | gut metagenome | biome: gut microbiome; feature: rumen; material: CR-attached | host: Bos | place: Iran: Karaj | collected 2018-10 | reverse complement strand
GAGGTTTTGGGACGTGAAGAACGGGCGAATCCTCGTGAAAGGAGAAGATATTCGAGAGGTATCCCTTGGGAGCCTGATGGATCAGATCAGCATGGTGTTCCAGAGAGTCTATCTTTTCCAGGATACGGTCTATAACAATATCGCCATAGGAAGGCCGAATGCGACGAGAGAAGAGGTAGAAGAGGCGGCAAAGAAGGCAAGGTGCTATGACTTTATCATGCAGCTTCCCAACGGATTTGACACCGTAATCGGCGAGGGCGGCGCATCCCTTTCCGGTGGTGAAAAGCAGAGAATATCCATTGCCAGATGTATCTTGAAGGATGCGCCCATCGTCATTCTTGACGAGGCTACCGCAAGCGTGGATGCCGACAATGAGAGAGCCATTCAAGAGGCAATTTCGGAGCTTTGCAAGGACAAGACGCTTCTTGTGATCGCACACAGACTTAAGACCATAAAGGACGCAGATCAGATTCTCGTGGTTTCGAATGGTGAGATCATAGAGCGTGGTAACCATGCATCCCTAATGGACATGGAAGGAACCTACGCACATATGGTTTCCTTGCAGGCTTCTTAAGTACGATGCGATAATACAAGAATAATAAGATTTCGGAGGACATGAAAAATGAAAAACACAAAACTTGGCGGAAAAGACTTGATTCTTACTGGTGCACTTACGGCACTGATGTTTGTCATCTATATGATTGTTAGTATTGCCATGAGTTTAGCGGGACCTGTAACTAATGTTTTTTATCCAGCAGCAGTATCAATTTTTAATGGTATTGTAATGATGCTTCTTTTGGCAAAAGTGCCTAAGCGTGGTGCCATGTCTATCGCTGGAATCATTCAGGGATTATTGACATTCCTTGTAGGCGCCTTTTGGACAGTCGGAACAGGACTGATCGTGGGAGGCCTTTTGGCAGATTTCCTGATTATCGGAAGCAAGAAGATTTCCACGAAAAAAATGATTGCAGCATATTCTGTATTCAGCGGTATTTTTACGTTTGGAGCGATCTCGCCCATGAAAATCTTTAGGGATGCTTTTATGGAGCTGACCCTCAAAAATGGTATTTCTCAAGAATATGTTGATGGCCTGATCAAGATGACGGAATGGCCTATGCTTACAATCATTATTGTTACAGGTTTTGTTTGTGGTTTGATCGGTGGGTTGATTGGTCTCAAAGTGTTAAAGAAGCATTTTGTGAAAGCTGGACTTGTGTAGCTTAGGCTGGAATCATTTTGATTGAAATATAGTGAAACAAACATTGAAAGGCTGATGCTTTCGAGGATCAGCCTTTTGTTCATGGAGTTGTATGAGGAAGATGACTGTCAGAGAAAAGATAAATGCAGTGTCATTTCATGGCACTGCGCGATTGGATCCTAGATGTAAGCTGATCATGTTAATGATATTGGGATTAATCAGCTTTTTTATCAATGGAGACATTCCGTACCTAATGCTTATGCTTGGCGTAACCATTTTTGTTTGCTTCGGAAGTGCGTCAAGATGGGGAATCAAAATGCTGGCATTTTATATTGTGATCTCTTACCTGAATACCTGTCTTCAGTATGTTTCCGTTCCTGTAGTCAGCCTCTTAATGGGAATTTTTGGTGTGACGATACTAAAGATGATACCGATCATAACTTTAGCGAGATGGGTATTAAAGAGCACATATATGGACGAACTGACGGTAGCTTTGGAGAGAGCGGGCATGCCGCTTACGGTAATCATTCCTTTTGCTGTTATGTTCAGATATATACCCACTCTTGGCATTGAATATAAGATGATCAGAAATACGATGAAGATACGTGGAGTGAATGACACATTCCTTAAAGTTATTATGCACCCATTCACGACTGTTGAATATATTTTGGTACCTCTTCTTATGAGATGCCTAAAAGTTTCTGATGAACTCGCAGCATCAGGAACGACGAGAGGCATGGAGAGAGAGAATAAACGATATTGTCTTATAAAAGTAGAATTTGGGTTTAAGGAGTACGCCGCCATTTTGGTTTTAGGCATATATGTGGTTTTGCTTTTCTTACTGGATAGATCGAGTGTAGGTCAATATGCTTTTTGGAGATAAAGATGATAAAGTTTTTGAATTATTCTTTTTGCTATGAAGGAATGGCGGAAGATACGCTAAAGAATGTAGATTTGGAAATTAACGAGGGAGAGTTTGTTCTCTTAACGGGAAGAAGCGGATGTGGAAAGTCTACGCTTCTTCATTCGTTAAATGGTCTCATTCCTCATTTCTATCCTGGCAGAATCAACGGTGATCTGCTATATGAAGATAGCTCCATGTTTACGATGATGCCGACGGAGATTGCTGGAAAGATTGGAACGGTATTTCAGGATCCCAGATCCCAGTTTTTTATGACGGATACGACAAGAGAGCTTGCATTCGGATGCATAAACATGGGGTATTCCAGGGAAGAAATCGTTGATCGTATTGAAAAGTCGGTAATGGATCTTGAATTAGAGGAGCTCCTTAATCGAAGTATTTTTTCGTTGTCGAGTGGTGAAAAACAACAGATTGCCATAGGATCGGTATATGCCTTGGCACCTAAGGTTTTTATGTTTGATGAACCGTCAGCCAATCTGGATCATGAAGCAATCAGGAGACTGACCGGAATCCTGAAGAAACTTAAAGACAAAGGAATCACGCTCATTGTTGCAGATCACAGATTTTATTACCTGCGAGACCTTGTGGATACCGCTATTTATATGGAGAATGGGCGAATCGCGGAGATATATTCGAGAGAGGAGTTCTGTGGACTCGACAAAATGCATAGGCTCCAAAAGGGATTAAGATCAGTTTATCCAGAAGAAGAGATTGACGATGTGATTATCAAACCAGCTCATAATATTCCAGACGAAAAGAGAAGGATTCTTAGAGTAGAGGATCTTTCGTTTGGTTACGAAAGCAAGACAATGGTGTTGGATAAGATTTCGTTTGAAGTTGTGTCAGGAGACATTATTGGAGTTCTAGGGCAAAACGGGGCGGGGAAGACAACTTTGATATCCGTTTTGACAGGAATACTAAAAGAAAATGCAGGCAAAGTATTTTATGACGGAAAGAGAGTGTCACCGGCGAAGAGGCGAAAACTTTCCTATTTGGTGATGCAGGATGCGGATTATCAACTCTTTACGACAAGCGTGGAAGAGGAACTTACCCTTGGCATATCCAAAGTGGATCGATCACTGGTTGATCAAACGCTCGACAGGCTTGCTCTTTCTGAATACAGAGACAAGCATCCGGCTTCTTTGTCTGGAGGACAAAAACAACGTGTCACCATTGGCGCATCGCTATTGAAAGACAGCAAAATCTTATATTTTGATGAGCCTACAAGCGGTCTCGATTATGATTCCATGCTTAGGGTACGCGATCTGATAAAAGAGATTGCATGCAATGGTGCAATTGTTTTTATTGTGTCTCATGATTTTGAATTTATCGCTCAAACTTGTACAAAACTGTTTAGGCTTGATTCAAATCAAGGCGGACAGATGAAGGAAATGGATGGTAAGCTAGTACAAACAGAGTTTATGCCGTAATGATTTCCTTAACCAGTTCACACCATTCCTCGGGGTGAACTCCGAAGAATTCTTCATGGCGCATATTGTGCGTGTGAATGATTGGATTTTTGAATGTACTCTGGTAGCGCTCCAAATATTTTGCCCCCATCTTTGCAGCGTATAAGACATGAACTGAAGTCTCTCCGTTATCGACATTCTGAGGGAGAGGCGTGGTCAGATCGGATTTGAACTGGCGTTTTAAGCTTTCCTTGGAGATGAAGCTCATATCGTATTTGTCACGTCCTGTGATTGCCACAAAGGCTTTGTTGTAAGGATCGGGGTCAGCCATTTGTTTCGCATAACGCTTCTGCATCAATTTTGATTTGTAGCTTCCAGTATGGATAAAGTTGTAAGTTACTTTTACCATAAGTGCTGCTAAGAGAGAAGCCTTGAAATTTCCGGCCTGCTCTAAGTCAGAACTTCCAAGAATGCCAAAATCCATATGAATGTTATTCCTTGCCACAAGGTGGGTAACAAAGGTTCCGCCCAAAGAACAACCATAGGCGGCTCGAATATGACCACCGTAGTTTTCTTCGACATAATTCTCAATCCGTTCCAGCTCATCAGAGACAGATACGTAATCTTCCGTATCACTTTCATCAAAGCCGGTATAAGCGACCACGCCTACCAGAAAATCCTTTGAAAGATTTTCAATGACATTCCCAAAGTTCCCTTTCCAATAGCACATTGTTCCTGGAAGCAGAAGAATGACGGGATTCTCTTTTTTGCCAAATTCATGAATATGCATAGCAGTTCCTCTCCTTAAATGACTCACTTGTGTAATCTAACAATTTGAATTATAATGAGTAGTGCAAGGAAAATCAAGGGGAAAGCATAGACGTCACACATTTGTGAAAATGTGTTATTTAAGGGAGAGGCAATCATGAGAGATACGTCGGCGAGGTTAAGGAAAACAAAAGAAGCGATCGTGGATGCATTGTTTTCTTTATTGGAGAAGAATGATTACACGGAGATCACGATTCAGGAAATTGCAGGAGAGAGCAAGATTACAAGAAGAACCATATATCGTCATTTTCGTACGAAGGATGAGATGTTGCAGTATAGTTTTGCAGAATACGTTAATCGATTGTCAGAGTATATTCTTCGAAAGGAACCGAAGGATTTCAGAGGTTTGTGCATTCTGTATTTCACTTTCTGGGAAGAGAATATTGCTTATTTGGATAAACTGCGAAAAGCAGGGATCCTGTACAAGTTTGGAGATTCCTTTGAGGAGCTAGTGCATTTAATGGCTAGAAGGATCAAACATCAAAGGAAGATGGGGGACGTAGAATACGGGGAATATTTGGAAAAGTACAGATTTCATTTTGCATACAGAACGGCCGGATTCTGGCGTGTGACGGAGCTATGGAGTGGGGAAACGAAAAGGCTTAGCCCTGAAAAAATGGCGGATACAATGGTAAGCATCGCAAATGGATCTCAGAATTGATTTTTTACGAGTTTAGTGATAAATTTTTTCAGTAAAGTGATTGACAAGAGAGTTAGATGAGACTAACATATGATATGACCAAAATATAATTATAGTCACATGTGGGAGAAAACATATGCCAGACAGAGTGTTTACAATAGAAGAGAAGGAGAAACTGCGACTTGTCATGCTGGAAGCGGGATTTCCATTGATCAAACAGCATGGGATGTTACATACGACGGTGGAGAAGATCGCAGATGCGGCAGGGATTGCCAAGGGAACCTTTTATCATTTTTGGAAAAACAAGGAAGAGTATTTGGCGGATCTGATTCGTTACCATCGTGCCACAACCATTCCTAAGATCGTCGGTGAGGATGTGCTGAAGGGAAAAAGAAAGCTTGGACGAGAGGAGGTGCGTTCCTACCTGCGTGCAATGGTGGACAAGGAAATCAGCATTTACCCATATATGACGATCGCTGATGAAGCAAGGCTCATGGAAAAAACGAACGATTTCAATCCGGACGAAAAGAAAGAAAGTGCAATTGCGGCGGGCCTTTTGGGTTATCTGCAAAATGTTAAGAAGGATGTAGACCTTTTGCTTTTGGCAAATATGGTCAAGGTGCTGGTACTTACTTCTGAAGCCAGGGATGAGCTGCATGAGAGTACTTATGAAAAAACGATAGATGTGCTGATCGATAGTATCTTGGATCAAATATTCGAAAGAGAGGAAGAAAGATATGAGTGAAACGATCTCTAGGATTTTTGCAATCGTAGGTATTGCTGGCTCCATCCTATGTGCACTGGGAGACTATTTCTTATATCGATGTAACGGAACAGACAGTGTACGCATTGGAAACGATAAAAAAATTGAGAGCAATTGGGATAAGGCTGATTTAAACGATTTCGTGAGGAGTGGCATATTGGCTAGCTTTTCCATCCCGATGTATTATCTTGGAATCGTGGCGTTTTCATGGTGCCTTTATTTACAAAACAGTGCAGTGGGAATCGTATACTATATTGTTTTGACAATCGGCGCAATGGGCGGCGTTGGATTTCATCTCAATGCCTGCTTTATGCCTCTTCTCTATAAAACGATCACGGAGCGAGGTGGATCGATTGAGATGGTGGAGGCGGTATATTCCATCATGAGAAAGACATGTAAGGTGTCTGCAATATTGACCTATGGTATCTTAGTATTTGTGAATTCCATTTGGGTGTGGATCGTTGTTCTGAGCGGGATGGTGAAGGTGCCCAAGATTCTGTGCTTACTTACGCCGCTTTCTCTTTTGCTGATTGGTGCATTACTTGCCAAAATAAGCAAGGTTTTTAAGACCTTTCCGCTTGCACTTACGAACACACTTGGGCTTGGTGGAATCGCAATAATCGCACTATTTTGCATGTGAAGGGGAGGTATATATTATGGTATTGTTTATTGAATGTTTAGTTGCAATTGTTTTATTTACCCTGATTGTTGTTCCTATGACGGCGAAGGATCCGATTTCCGTCATCAGTGACTATCCGCCGGCTATACGGAAGCGTTGCGTGGAGCTGGGGCTTACAAAGGAAACGGAGAAGAGATTCGAGGCAAAGGATTTGATCCGCAAAGGTGTGGCGATTATTGTATTGCTACTGGTGGCGACGCTAGTGATGATCAAACTCAATCATGCGGAAACTTTTCTGCAGGGCTTTGGATATACTTATATCATCTGGCTTTCAATCACCTGGTTTGATGCATTGGTATTGGATTGCGGTTGGTTTTGTCACTCCAAAAGAGTACGGATACCGGGCACGGAGGACATGAAGGAGTACCACGATTATTTATTCCATATTGTACAGAGTTGTATTGGATCTCTGATCGGTCTTCCAACATGCTTGATCGTAGGACTGTTGGTTATGTTGTTACGGTAAGGAGGGGGCCATGAAAGGAATACAGTTTAGCCCGGAAAAGGATGGGTTTTATGGAACATGGTATGAGAATCCCAAGGGATCGGAGTATGCCATGATCGGATTGTTTGGCGATGACCCCAATGATTTCATGGCGAAATGCGGAGCGAAATGGCTGCATCAGCATGGCCTAAATGTTATGGCCATGTCGCCCGGAAAGAAGGACTACAGCCATGTAAACTGTCCGCTCGAGCGCATAGAAACTGCCATAAAATGGTTGAAGAAGCACGGAAATAAGAAGATTGGCATCATGGGAATGTCGACAGCGGGTATGCATTCTCTTGTGGCGGCATCAATGTTTCCTGAGATCACATTGACTTTTGGCATCACGGCTAGTGATTTCGTATGGCAGGGATTTGTGCAAGGGAAAAAGGATGGCTGTAAGGAATGGCCAGTACCGAATGCGTCTACGCTCTCGTGGAAAGGAGAGCCGCTTCCATATATGCCATTTGTATATCAGCACCCCGAATATTGGCAGAAGATCCAAGAGGAAACAAAGGGTTCGGGGGATTTTATTCGATCAACTAATATTTTCCGTGATTCCGAAAAGGCGAGACCTCATACGGAAGAAGAAATGATCAAAATCGAGAACATTCATGGGAAATTGTTATTGATCGGAGCAGACGATGATGGCCTCTGGGAGGCTGGAAAATATGTGAGGAGAATGGAGGAGCGCTTAAATAATAGGCTTCATAACTGTGATTATGAAGCCATTGCTTATAGGTATGGGACGCATTTTGTTTTGCCTGAGGGTCTGCTCAGAAATGCCATGCCCATAGGACTTAAATTCATCATGCGCTTTATCTTTCGTTCGGCCAAGGAACATCCAAATGAGTGCGAAGAGACAAGAAAAGACATTGATAGGAGAATGTCAAAAGCGATTGAGGAATGGAAAACCTCATCCGAATACATATCGGACAATACAATCGGAGAATAGCTCAATTGTCTCGGTATATTTATCAGGATATAATTGTTCTTTGCCGTGACCGATCAGGGCGAGAGATTTGAACATATTACCTAAGACCTTCCAGTTACAGCTTGGATTTGGATCTTTTAGCATTTTTAACATTTGCTTGATCGTAGCTTGATCGTTGGTGTTGCTACGCCAGTATTCCTCTGGCCAACGAGCCTTTAATTGAGCAATCTCACTTTCGTTTAAGTATTCAAAAATGTTATTATCAGAAGTATAAAGCATCATAATGTATGTCTTAAAAGCGACCTTATCAAGTTTTCCATCTTTGGTCAGTTCAGACAGCAAGGCTTTAGATTGTTCTCTTTTATGAACGACAATCTGATAAACAAAATCCTCTTTGTTCTTAAAAAAGTTGTAGAAGGTGCCGGTAGCGATACCGGCGCTTTTTGCTATGTCACTTATTGAGGTCTTTTTTAGACCATATTTCTTGATTAGTTCAAACCCGTTTTCCAAGAGTAAAGTTCTCATCTTTTCTCGTCCAGCTTCGTCAAAAATCTGTGGCATGACATAAACCTCCCTATGGAATATAATGGCATAATCTAAATGAATTTGAATGGTAATTTGTTCATTTATATCCTTTATAGCATGGAGTAGAAACTTTGTCAAATAGTAACTTTTTACGAAAATAGGCTTGACAACATGGTTAGGTTATGCTAACTTATCGGTTGAAAAGTAAATGAATTAAACAACATATATATTCATATATGACAGGGCGGAGAGGAAAATGGGAATTGTAAACATTTCGGGATTAAGAAAATCATTTGCAGATCTTACTGCAGTCAATGGTGTATCCATAATAATTGATTCAGGTGAGGTACACGGAATTCTCGGTCCGAACGGGGCTGGAAAGAGTACGACGATCGGTTGCATGGTTGGGCTTGTTCCATATGATGAAGGATCAGTGCTATTTGAGGAAAACCAGTCCATCGCCAAGTGGAAGAAGAATATTGGTTATGTGCCGCAAGACCTCGCTATCTATCCGGATTTAACAGCGGAAGAAAATGTCAGATTCTTTTGCTCTCTCTATGGTTTTACGGGAAAGGAACTAAAAAAGAAGGTGGATGCGGCGCTAGACTTTGTTGGATTATTGGAAGTCAAAAGAAAGAAGGCGTCAGAGTTTTCCAGAGGTATGAAGAGAAGGTTGAACCTGGCTTGCGGTATTGTGCATTCTCCAAAGCTGATCATTATGGATGAGCCAACCGTAGGAATTGATCCGCAGTCAAGAAATCGCATATTGGAAAATGTCAGGGCGCTTAATAAGGCAGGTGCTACGATCATCTATACGACGCATTACATGCCTGAGGTAGAGGAAATCTGCGACAGAATAACAGTGATTGATCATGGTAAGGTAATCGCCACGGGAACAAAACGGAGATCATTGAAAGAATGGGACGAGATCGGGAAATAGATGTCACGTTTGCAGATGGATCTGCAGATCTCACGGGTTACGAGGAAGCAATCAAGATGATACAGGGAGTCAACAGATGCGTGACGGAGTTTGAAGAAGGGATTCCAACTTGTAAGATTTTTCATTCAGAGGAATCATCTGTCATGGAAAACATGATCCGTTTGGCTACGGAGCATCAGCTTGCAATTACGAATATCAAGAGTTTGGAACCTAGTTTGGAAGAGATTTTCCTTACGCTTACGGGAAAAGAACTGAGAGACGGGGAGTAGGTGAAGAGATGTTTTTACTACAGCTATGGAAAGAAATCAAGGTATTCTTTACGAGCAAAGGGAATCTCTTATTCATGTTCGTCATGCCTCTTTTGCTCATTACAATTTTCAGTTACGCCTTGCGAGATTACATCAATGCCGATTACGGAACCTTTGATGGCGCGAAGGTCTATTACTGCGAAGAGAATGCGGGGAATGCAAGGATCAAGGAATTCGAGATGATCCGCACAAAACTGACACAAGCATTGGGTGTCACCTTTGAAAGCGTTACGGGTTATGAGGCAGCATGTAGGGCAGTCGAAAAATGTGAGGCCTATGGAGTCATTCGGATCAATGAAAACGGATACGCATATTTTCGTAGTGATTTCAATGAGCCAGAGGGTGGTAAACTCGTAAGGACATTGTTTGCGCAGATGGCAGGAAATGTTGATGATGCAAGTAATGAAGAGATGGTTCCTCAGGTAAATAAGATTCGGTTGAATGTCAGCAAGTTTGATTCGAAAAACTATTACACATTTGCAGGGCTTGCATTTTCGATTCTGTTTATGGGGCTTTTGGTTGCATTTATGGTCTACGACGAAAAAGAATTTGGAACCATCGAGAGAATTCGCCTTTCCAATGCTGGTGTTTCTAGCATGGTTTTTAGTAAGGTATTCACGGGTATTTTGTGCGGTTGCGTTATGATAGGCACCTCATATCTTTATTCACGGTTTGTACTAAAAGTTGATTGGGGAACGAAGACAACGCATATTCTATTGATTCTGTTATGCCTATGTGTTTTTAGTGCGACTTTCGGCTGCGTTGTAGGACTGGCAGGGAAAAACAAAACCGTGTGTCAGAGCGGTGTAATGATGTTTTCCATGCTTTGCGGGTATTTGGGAGGTTCCATCACACCCTTATATCTTTTGGAAAATGTACCCGTTTTGAACTGGATCATTAAGATCAGCCCTCTGTATTACACCAATCGGGCAGTTAGCAGTCTTTACAATGGAGTTGTCGACGAGAAAACAACCTACTGCATAGCTGTTCTACTTGGGCTTACAGTTGTATTGAGTCTGCTGGGGATAAAGGTAGGAAAGAAGGTGACGAAAAAAGCATGATCAATATCATGAAAAACACATATGTGTTGTTTCGAAAGAATAAAGAATTCATCTATTTGATCACGATCCAGCCTGTTGTCATTTTTCTGCTCATGTCACTTTTGTTACCCTACACGACGGTGCATAACATCGTAGTATCGATGGATAGTAACTCAAAAGCAGCAGAAAGAATTGTAGAAAACCTTGAAAAGCTGGAGGGCGTCAAAATACAAAGAGTTGACGCTGAGAAGATCAAGGAAAAACTGTTTGGCGGCAACGCGGAGCTCGCCATCGTGATCACAGATGCGCAAGGAGGGGGATTACCGAATGTCAGCCTAGTAAGTGCAAAGGATTCGGAAATTGAAAGTGCCGTGGAACTTTGTGTGTCTGAAAATTTAAGCAAACTAAGTTCTGGGGAAGGTGCGAGTGATCAGAAGACTGAGGAGATCGTATCGGTAAATGGCGTGAAAAAAAAGTGGATCAGTATTTCCAATTCTCTTGCGTTTATGATCTTCAAAACGCTTACGGCGGGAAATCTTTTGGGGGCGCTGATCATTCAGGAGCGCAGAAATCGCATGAAGGATAGAATTTTGCTAAGTGGGACAAAGAAATCCTCCTATCTTTTGGGGATGTCCCTTGTATATTTTATCTTTATGACTTTGGGTTCCATTCTGTTTTATGCGGTTGGACTGTTGCTTCGATTTGATTTTGGCATGCGTAATTCGCTGGGATTTTTGCTCATGTTATTTGTGAGCAATTTGCTTTCCGTTTCCATTTACGTATTCTTCGCAGCCTTCCTGAAAAAGGAGGATGCCTTAGGATTTGTGGGAACCTTTATTCTCATGCCGATGTCGCTGTTTTCGGGCGTATTGTTTCCATTTCGTTTTATGCCGCAAACCATGCAGAAGATAGGTTCGTTATTTCCGCAGAGATGGATTGCGCTTGGCATCGAAAAGATGCAAAAGAGCGGAGAGATCACAAGCGGATATCGAGAGGCTTTCATGGTAATCGCACTGTCTATCGTTTTATTTGTGATTGGAATGACCTGCGAAAGCAGTCAGAATAAGAAAAGAAAAAGGAGAATCAAAACCAATGAGTAATCAATCAAAATCCAAAAGAAATAAGAAAACCATAGGCTTAAAAGAAGTCATTCTTGTGACGCTGTTTTCCGTATTGACCTTTATCATTAGCATGATCACGGCAATTCCTTTTGCAAGCTCTGTGATGCTGCAATTATATGCAGGATATGCGCTCATGGCGATCATTTCCGGACCAGTTTACGTATTGATGATCAGCAAGTCTTCAAAGATCGGAACCCAGATCCTTTTCTTTGGAATTAAGGCACTGTATTTCCTGCTTATGGGACAAGTGCTGACAGCAGTCATTTTCTTCGTGGCTGGATGCATTTGTGAAGCGATTTGCATTGGCGATGGTTATCGTAAGCCTGTAAAAGCTGGCGCCGCTTACGCAC
>JAEEGG010023197.1_pt1 | contig 12141 bp, 8 predicted proteins | sample 9134161 | NCBI WGS metagenome assembly JAEEGG01 (sample SAMN16246543, study PRJNA631951) | gut metagenome | biome: gut microbiome; feature: rumen; material: CR-attached | host: Bos | place: Iran: Karaj | collected 2018-10 | reverse complement strand
CCCATCTGGGCGGCATGCTCTTCGGATTGCTGCTCATCCTATACTGGCGCCGCCATCCTGCCAACTTCAACATGGGCAGCAGCCGACAATACTTCGACAACATGAAGCGGAGCTTTGAGTCGCGCCGCAAGCAGCCGGAGCAGCCCAAGCCCAACCAGACCGACACGCGCCAGCCGGGCTACGGCCCCACCCGTGAAGACGACATGGAGTACAACCGGCGCAAGCAGGAGCGCCAGGCCGAGGTCGACGCCATACTCGACAAGATTCGCAAGAGCGGATACGACAGCTTGACCAAGGAAGAGAAGCAACGCCTGTTTGAAGCCAGCCGCGAGCGGTAAGTATGAAGATTATCAGGAGCATATTGCTGAACGTGTTCACTGGGGCCAGCATCACCATTGTGTTGCTGATGGTGGCCGTGGCCTACAGCGATAGATTGCATCCTGCCGACCACCCCACGCTGGCTTGCGCCGGCATGGCCTTCCCCGCCTTCCTCATTGCCAATGTCATCATGCTCATGCTGTGGCTCATCGTGAAGTGGCGGCGCGCTTGGATTCCCGTGCTGGGCTTCGTGCTGGCCTTCCCCGCCATTCGCGTCTACCTGCCACTGAACATCCGCGCCGAGGCCCCGCCGCAGAGCATCAAGCTCGTGTCGTTCAACGTGGGGTGCTACACCCATGGGGCGGGTGGCAAGACCGACCACGAGGCGCTCGTCGCCATCCACGACTACGTGCGCTCGCAGAATGCCGACATCGTTTGCTTGCAAGAGGATATGACCAGTGCAAGCGACACCACGTACTATCAAGACTTTTTCCCCTACAACGACACGGTGCACGTCAACCGCCCACGTTCCTCGTATGTCAATGTGGTGAGCATCCACTCGCGCTTCCCCGTGGTGCGCAATGAGCAGATTCGCTTCGAGTCGTTGGCCAATGGCTCGGTGGCCTTCTACTTGAAAATCGACGACGACACGGTCATCGTGGTGAACAACCACTTGGAGAGCACCCACCTGACGCAAGACGACCGCGACATCTACAAGGACATCATCAGTGGCAGCATGGACGGCAAGGACACCAAGGCCGAGACGCGCCAGCTCCTGGGCAAACTCAGCGCGGCCATGGTAACGCGCGCACAGCAGGCCGAGGCCGTCCACCACTACATTGAAAGCCACAACAACTACCCCATCATCGTCTGTGGCGACTTCAACGACACCCCCATCTCCTACGTCAGGCGCACCATCGCCCAAGGACTCACCGACTGCTTCGTGGAGAGCGGCTGTGGGCTTGGCATCTCGTTCACGCAGAAAGGTTTTGCCATCCGCATCGACAACATCTTATGCTCGGCCCACTTCGAGCCTTACAGCTGCTACGTCGACAACAGCGTGAAGGCCAGCGACCACTATCCCATCATCTGCTGGCTGAAAAAACAATGATGGTAGCATGCGGAGTGACCTTTGAAAAATTAGAGCGCGACTTTTCGAAAAAAGTCAACGCCTTTTTCCAAAAAGTCAACGCCTTTTTCCAAAAAGTCGCGCTCCATTTTTTTTGTGGGTCTGTTCCTTTGGCAAAATGACCGAATGAAACCAACAAAAGCCCTTATTTCATGTCGAAACGGGCAATAAAGCGATGAAAAAAGTAGATAATCCTTAAAAAATACACGAAAAATGGCCGAAAATTTTTCGTTCTGCAAAAAAATGAGTAATTTTGCAGGTCAAATTGCGCATATAACTGTAAAATAACATAAAAATCAAAATGCAAAACAAAGGAATTGTAAAGTTTATTGCAATCGCACTCGTTCTCGTTTGCTGCTTCTATCTTTCCTTCTCGTTCGTCACCAAGCACTACGAGAGCAAGATAGCCAATATCGCAGCAACGCAGGGCGAGGAAGCTGCCCTGGCCTATCAGGACTCTGTTGAGACAAACAAAGTGTGGCTGTGGTCATGGAATCTGAAGGAGTGTCGCGAAATGGAGATGGGCCTCGGCCTTGACCTGAAAGGCGGCTTGAACGTCATCATGGAAGTGTCGGTGCCCGACATCGTCGACATGCTCGCTGCTCACAAGCAGGATGCCGACTATCTGAAGATGCTCGACGTGGCTAAGAAGGAAGAGCAGGAGTCGCAGGGCGACTTCGTCGACATCTTCTGCGACGCATGGGAGAAAAATGTTAGCAATCGTCAGTTGCGCGAGATATTCGCCACCCAGCAGCTGCGCGACAAAGTGAACAACCAGTCGAGCAACGCCGATGTGCGCAAGGCCCTCAAGGAAGAGGTGGCCTCGGCCATCGAGAATGCTGAGAACGTGGTGCGCAACCGTGTTGATAAGTTCGGTGTGGTGCAGCCCAACATCCAGCGCCTGGAAGGCCAGTCGCGCATCATGGTTGAGCTGCCGGGCGTGAAGGATAAGAACCGTATCCTGAAGCTGCTGGAGAGCAGTGCCAACCTGGAGTTCTGGGAGACCTTCAGCGCCGCTGAGATAGCACCCTCCATCCAGGCTCTGATGAGCGAATGGGCCAGCGAGCAGGCTCAGGCCGAGAAGCCCGCTGCCGCTGCCGACAGCACTGCTACTGCCGAGGAGAATGTCGCCACTGCCGACACCACCAAGCAGGAAAGCTCGCTCGACGAGCAGGTGGCTGCACAGAAGGAACTTCCCGAGTCGGGCGTGAAGCTGCCCCGTTTGAACCTCTATCCCAGCGGCAACGCCATCGTGGGTCATGCCAGTGTGCACGACACCGCCGCCATCAACAAGATCATCTACTCCGACTTGGCCAAGAAGAAGCTGCGCAAGGACCTGAAGCTCCTTTGGGCTGCCAAGAGCAGCGGCCCCATCTATCAGGGCGAGAAGGGCGAGCAGTTCCATCTCTATGCCATCAAGGTCACCGACCCATCGGGCAAGGCTCCCCTGGAGGGTGATGTCATCGTCAGCGCCAGCGACGGTTACGACAACCTGGGCAAGCCCGACGTGAGCATGCAGATGAACGCCGAGGGTACACGCATCTGGGCCGACCTGACCCGCAAGAACGTTGACAAGGCTATCGCCATCGTGCTCGACGACGTCGTCTACAGCGCTCCTAATGTAAATAATGAGATCAATGGTGGTAGCTCGCAGATTACGGGTAACTTCACCATCGAAGATACCAAGGACCTTGCCAACACGCTCAACTCTGGTAAGATGCCCGCCCCCATGCGCATCCTCTCCAGCACCATGGTGGGTCCGTCGCTCGGTGCCAAGTCTATCCAGCAGGGTATTATCTCGTTCGTCGTGGCCTTCGTGCTGCTGATGTGCGTCATGGTGCTGCTCTACAACTTCATCCCCGGCATGCTGGCCAACATCGCCCTGCTGCTCAACCTCTTCTTCACGCTCGGCATCCTGGCCTCGTTCCAGGCCGCCCTCACCATGCCAGGTATCGCCGGTATCGTGCTCACGCTGGGTACGGCTGTCGACGCCAACGTGCTTATCTATGAGCGCATCAAGGAAGAGCTGAAGAAAGGGCTCCACATGCGCGACGCCGTGAATGCTGGTTACTCGAATGCCTTCTCGGCCATCTTCGACGCCAACCTCACGTCGCTCATCACGGGTATCATCCTCTACGTCTTCGGTACCGGTCCCATCCGTGGTTTCGCCACCACGCTCATCATCGGTATCTGCATCAGCTTCTTCACCGCCGTGTTCATGACGCGCCTCATCTACGACCGTCAGATTAAGAAGGACAAGTGGCTGAACCTGACTTTCACCACCAATTTCTCGAAGAACCTGATGCAGAACACCAAGTTCAACATCATGGGCCAGTTCAAGAAGAGCTACACCATCTGGGCCGTGGCAGCCGTGCTGTTCTGCATCAGCTTCGCCGTGCGCGGACTGAGCCGCAGCATCGACTTCACCGGTGGTCGCAACTATGTGGTGGTGCTCGACAAGGAGGTTCCCGTTGAGGATGTGCGCCAGGCACTGTCGGGCGCCTTCGTCAACACGCTGGGTTCGAACCAGGGCCAGGAGGCCAACACCAGCGTCATCGCCCTCGAGGGCAGCCGCACCGTGCGTATCTCTACGAACTGGAACTACGAGACCAACGACCCCTCTGTCGACGAGCAGGCCGAGAATATCATCTACGACAAGCTGAGCGCTGCTGGCCTTATCACTCAGGCCGACCTGGAAACCTTCAAGGAGGCTCCCGTCACCGAGGGTGAGAGCGAGATTGGCACCATCGTCAGCGCCACCAAGGTGGGACCGTCGATAGCCAAGACCATCACTCGCGGAGCCTTCATCAGCGTGCTGCTGGCACTGATTGCCATCTTCCTCTACATCCTGCTCCGATTCCGAAATGTGGCATTCTCGGTGGGTAGCATCATCGCCCTGGCCTTCGACGCCCTCATCGTCATCGGCTTCTTCTCGGTGCTGTGGGGATGGGTGCCCATGTCGCTCGAAATCGACCAGACGTTCATCGGTGCCATCCTGACGGTGATTGGTTACTCTATCAACGATAAGGTGGTGGTCTTCGACCGTATCCGTGAGAACCTCCGACTCTATCCCAAGCGCGACAAGAAGGAATTGTTCAACGCTTCTATCAACCAGACGCTGGCTCGTACCATCAACACGTCGGTGACCACCCTTGTGGTGTTGCTCACCATCTTCATCCTTGGTGGCGACAGCATCCGTCCGTTCTCCTTCGCCATGATTCTGGGTGTCATCTTCGGCACACTCTCCAGTATCTTCATCGCTGCTCCCACGGCTTACCTCATCCTGAGTCGCAAGCTGCCGAAGGAAGAGGCTGTTGAGAAGAAGTAAAGACAGTTTGTGAAACCATTTAGCCTCCGAATAGCTACGGCCATTCGGGGGCTTTTTCAAAACAAAGCAATATGCCGACACGATGCGAAAGACTATCGTAGCAGCATTCGCCCTGTTGGGCATGGTGGCCATGGGCTATTCGAAGCACAACCTGCTGGAAGAAGGCTATGCCATGAGCTACGAGAAGGGCCGTGTCGTCTCGAAAATAAAAAACGACGGATTTTTCACCTGCAGCGACGGCACTGTCCATCGGAACAGCAAATATGCTAAACTGACAGTCATCTTTTAAATAAATATGAGTATTATGAGAAAGCAATTCCTATGGATGTTTGCCGTCATCCTGACCCTCTGCGGCGCAAGTGTGTTGACAACCTCGTGTGGCGACGATGATGACGAAGCAAAGGTTGACCCCACCCAGGTGGTGGGGCAGTGGTATGCCGAGACGGCCATGAACGGCGAGGCGCAAACGCTCTATCCCAAAAGCAGCGACGAACCGGTGACTTTCAACAAAGTGAGCGTGGAGGTGAACTTCCTCCTCGACGGCAAGGGTACTTGGGCAGTGTACTACCTCAACGGCGACCAGCTGGTGAATGCCGACGGCTATTTCTACTCCAACTTTAATTACACCGTGGCCGACGACGGGACCATCACCATCAACCACACTGGAGTGGCGTATTCGAACGTGCTGGTCAGTTTCTCCTTTGCCGACGGAAGCATTCATGGCAACATCAACTTCAATGCCACGGTGCCTTTCAGCAGCGATTATGTGCTCAAACTCTCCTTCGCACCCATCACAGCTCAGCAGCAAGCCATTTTGAATACATTCCACGACATCATGAAAGCATTCCACGCTGCAGGCGATACCACCTATTCGATTAAGGAGATCTACGAAATGGTGTTCAATGTGAAGCAGTGGTTCGGCTACGCAGTGGCAGAGGAGTTTGCCAAGTCCTTCGTCGCCGAAGGCTACAACATCTTCATTCGCCCTGAAGGCATCTACTTTGGCGGCCATCTGGAGTCGCCCAACACTTATACCACATACGTTGTAGACTGGGAATACTTCATTGAGAAGTGGAGTGGTGAGTGGTGAGAGGTGAGTGGTGAGTGGTGAGAGGTGAGAGGTGAGTGGTGAGTGGTGAGAAATGAGAAATGCGGTAGCAAATTCTTCATTCTTCACTCTTCATTCTTCATTTGAAAAAAATGGCTATTAATAAAACAGAGAAATGAGAAAAAACATGCTATGGATGCTGACCGCCATCCTTGTCTTCTGCGGTCAGGCGATGCTTACCTCGTGTAGCGACGACGAGGAAACCATCGTGTTGTATCCCAACACATCGGTGAGTCTGGACTGCGTGAAGCCCAACTATCTGAAGGCTGGCGACAAGGTGGCGCTGATTTCGCCCTCGTATTATACGCCGATGGAGAATGTGGAGAAGACGGCCGACGTGCTCCGCAGCTGGGGCCTGGAGCCTGTGGTAGGCCCCAATGTGGGCAAGGTGGTCGATGGCCGCTATGCCGGAACGGTGGCCGAGCGCGTCAGCGACATCCGCTGGGCACTCAACGACCCCAGCATCAAGGCCATCATCTGCAACCGCGGCGGTTATGGCACCATCCAACTGATTAACCAGCTGACGCTTGACGAGCTGAAGGCATCGCCGAAATGGCTGGTGGGATTCAGCGACATCTCTACGCTCCACGGTCTGCTGAGCCGGGCGGGAGTGATGAGCATTCACGGCACCATGAGTTCGTTTCTGGCCAAAGGCGGCACCGACGCCACCAGCACGCTGATGCGCGACCTGCTGCTGGGCCAGGTGCCACGCTATGAGCTGCCCGCCCACAAGCAGAACATCGAGGGCAAGGCCAGCGGTGTGCTCGTAGGCGGCAACATCTGCACCTTCGCGCCCAACCTCGGTTCGCAAGCCGATGCCACGCGGGGCAAGGACCTCATCCTCTTCGTGGAGGAGGTGGAGGAGTCGATGCACAACATCGACCGCCAGATGCGCATCCTGCAGATGAACGGCGTGCTCGACCGTTGCAAGGGTGTCGTCCTCGGCGAGTTCACCGATTGCGGCAAGGAGTTCACCTACGAGAGCGTCGAGGCCATGCTCCACGACCTGCTGGCTCCATACCACATCCCCGTGCTCTGCGGATTCCCCGCCGGTCATGGCGACGTGAACCTGCCCTTGGTGATGGGCGCTCCCGTCACCATCGACGTGCGCAGCAACGGGGCCACCCTGCAGTTCGACATCGACGGCACCCAGCATGAGGTGCGCACCGCCGATGTCATGGCCACGAAGACGCCAGCCAGCGTGCGCATGAGGTTGGCGGGAAAGATAGAATAGACCGACCAAGTGCTGGCCGCCAGGCCACGTTTCATAGCCTCCGAGGTTGCTTGTGGGCGCCTCGGGGGCTTTCTTTTTTTTGATAGACATGAACAAGAAGATACTCTTTCTGCATGGCTTCTATGCCAGCGGCCAGTGTGTGCCAGCCGAGGCTTTGCGCCAGTCGTTTTTGGGTCGTGCAGAGGTGCTGACGCCCGACCTGCCCCTTCATCCCAACGAGGTCATCAGCCTTATCCGTGAGCTGATAGACCGCGAGAAGCCCGACCTCTTGGTGGGCAACAGCTGTGGCTCGTTCTATGCCCAGATGCTGGCTCCCGTGGCTGGCATCCCCGCCTTGCTGGGCAATCCGCACTTCCAGATGACCGCATTCCTGCGGCAGCGCATAGGCGAGCATCGGTATAAGTCGCCACGAAAAGACGGCAAGCAGCACTTCACCATCGACGAGGCTTTGGTAGAAGAATTTGCCGAGCTGGAGGCCATTCAGTTCCGCTCGGCACCCGTGGCGCTTGGCCCATCAGAGCACTGCTGTCATCCCTACGGCAAGGACTGCATCTGGGGGCTGTTTGGCGAGCAGGACACGCTGGCACACTTCGAACCGCTCTTTCTGCAGCACTACGTCCATTCGTATCACTTCCCCGGAAACCACACGCCAACGGCTGAGGAAGTGCGTGCTTGGTATGTGCCGTTGGCTGAGAAGATGCTGATGCAATATCCCCTGCCCGAAGACAGGGCGAAGCCATGAGTGAACGGCTATTCCCTATAATGATTATCCGCATGTACCCGATAGGCAGCCTGTAAGGCCAACAAGCCCTTAGCCCAGGGCATCGCCCTGGGTAGAAAGGATGCACAGCCAACGCCCTGAAAGGGCAAAAGCATTGTTTCCTATTGGGGCTTTTGCCCTTTCAGGGCGAAACTGGCGGCTCCCCTTACCCAGGGCGATGCCCTGGGCTAAAAGCTCATTGCCCCTTCGGGGCGCTATCGGGTGATTGCGGATAATCATTTATCATTTAATGGCGACTAATGAATGAAAACAGGTTGGCAGCGGCCGCTGCCATCATTGTCCCCGCCCGCCGCCAACCTAAAAAGCATGGCCTTTTTCCCGCTCTGCCGTCACCTGTTCCCAATTTGAAGTGGCCAAAAAAACTAAAGGGGCAGAGACAAACGACAAATACGAATGAACCAGATGCCCAAAGCTTTAGCAGACTAAGCCTCACCATCCCTTGTACTACTCTTACACACATTTGCCAGAGTATCTCCGCTGCTCCCCCGTAACGAGAGAGGTTGGAGCGGGGGGATTCCCCCTGCATCTTTAGGGGAAACACTACGTCGATTTAGGAATAATCTCGGCACTTTCGGCCCCTCCTGTTCGTCAATGATAGTGAGAAAAGGAAACAAAAACGTTTAACTTAAAGAATAGGAGATACAACTATGAAGAAGATTTTTACCCTGGCAGTGATGATGGTCATGACCATCTCGGCCAACGCAATGAGCTACACGACGGCAAAGAAGGAGGCCCTGTTCCTCAGCGACAAGATGGCCTACGAGCTGAGCCTCACCGATGCACAGTATGATGCCGTCTATGAGATCAACCTCGACTATCTGCTGAGTGTCGACAGCTATGCTGACGCTTACGGAGGCTGGTGGAACCGTCGCAACGCCGACCTGAAGTATGTGCTGACGGCTTGGCAGTACGAGAAGTTCATCGCTGTGAACTACTTCTATCGCCCCGTGGCATGGAACGCTGGAGCCTGGACCTTTGCCATCTATGGCCACTACACCAACAGGAACCATTTCTACAAGGGACATCCCTCGGTGTTCGTGCACTACAAGGGTGGCAACAACCGCAAGAGCCACCACTTCTATGCCAACTGGCGGAGAGACCAGCCTACTGTAAACCACCACAACAGCAGAGGCTGGCGTGATGCAGGAAACGCAAATGTTATGCCGCACAGGGCTGGAGGAAGGGGCCAAGTCACCACTCCCAACCATCGCACCGCACATAACACGAGCCGCTCCTCGGGAAGCTTTGGGGCAGGTCGCCACTAATCCATTAATCTCTCTATATGCCTTCGAAAGGAGGACCTTCGCAGGGAGCTTCAGCAATGAGGCTCCCTGCTTGCAGTATAGACTCCAGCAGCAGACCCACCCCCATCCCCTCCCTGTGAGGGAGGGGCGTATATAGATTTGCTGTGTAATGATTGAACAATCAATTTTGCCTTGCAAGCGACCTAAGGTCGAGCGGGCAAAACTGTCTCAGAATGCAATTTGTATGCTCTACGCAATCGCAGCAAAAGCCCCGGAGGGGCTATTGTGGGGGATGCCTTTACAGGGGCGATGCCCCTGCCTGTATTCCGCCGCCCCTCCGGGGCTTCTGCGTTCATCATAATCGTCCCCGCTCGACTTTAAGTATTGCAAGGCATGGAATTGTTTATACCATTGCTATAGAAAGGAAACCGCAAAACTATATACTCCCCTCCCTCACAGGGAGGGGGTGGGGGAGGGTCTGCTGTGGGGGTGTGTCTTTTTTTATTTCCCCCACTGCTCATCGAGGAAGGCCAGGCGCTTCTTGAACCAGTCCTTCAGTGTTTGTATCTCTTCGTCGTAGGATGCCACGGTGTAGGCGGCGAAGAAGGCCACGGGGTTGGCGTTGCCGCCGAAGCCCCACATGGGCCAGCCGCCATTGCTCTGCTGTGGCTGCGAGTTGCTGGCCAGCAGGTTGTGGTATTTGGCATAGTGGCGCTCGCGAGCCTCGCTGAGCAGCTTGGCGTAGGAGTCGAGAAAGCGGTTGATGTTCTTCTGGCTGATGATGGTGCGGCGCAGCTGGGCGTAGCGGGCGCGCACCTGCTTCATGAAGGCGGGGTCCTGCGTGAGTTTCTTCCAGAAGGCGGGCGTGGGGTTGGTGGTGCATCCCTCGTAGACCCATGCTTGCTCGTCGTTGGCATTGCAGAAGTTGCAGTTGCCGTAGGCCAGGTTGTAGTCCCACACGGGGCCTGCCTTCATCTTCGCCTCGGTGCCGTCGTCGGGGTCTTTGTCCTTGGTGAAGTAGGCGCTGCGCTTGAAGCCGTCGGCGTTGAGGCTCAGCTCGGTGTGTATGAAATAGTCGACGAACGAAGGCACGTCGATGTAGCGTTGGTAGCCCGTGTCGGGGTTGGTCCAGTCGTCGCCTTGGAACGACTGCTCCATGCGGTCTACGAAGTCTTGTATGTAGGCCATCTGCTCAGGCTGCAGCTTCTCCTTCTTCGGATGGTACACCGTCCACGTCACGGTGCTGGGCTGTCCCATCGGGCCGCCCCAAGGCCATCCTCCCCAGCCGCCACCAAACTGTCCGAAGCCTCCTGCCGAAGCCGTTGGGGTGGGCGACTCCATGTTAGGCTCGCCCTTCACCTTCGACTTGAAGGTGGCGTCGCCGTCGTCGTATGCATCTACGCGCACGATGTAGCCACCGGTGACTTCGCGCCCTTCCACGTCGCCCTTCTTCAGCTTCGCCAGGTCTACGCGCTCCTTGTCGCGCTTGATTTTCTCGCAGAAGATGTAGACGCCCGCGTAGTCGCCATTCACCACCACCTCGCACATCTGCGTGCGTGGTGCCCAGTGGCCCATCTCCCTCCACATGTTGAAGGCGAAGACGTCGCGCACCATCGATATGTCGTTGTAGGGGGCCAGCAGCACCCAGTCGCTCTCCTGCGGCATGCCCAGCAGTGGCACCTTGAGGTCGTTGCCGTCGGCGTCCTGCGTCTCAATGGTGTATTTCTTCTGTTCGAAGCTGAGCGAGCTGTTGCCGCGCAGCTTGATGCCGATGTGGCCGTCGTAGTCGGTGGGCGTGTCGGTATCCGAGTTGCGCCCCTTGGCTTTGTTCACCACTTTCATGGTGCCGTGCACCTTCGCCTGGGCGTTGATGCTGGCGTCGGTGTTGATGATGATGATGGGAAGGTTGGAGCTGAGGCCGTCGGCGTGCAGCGAGAGTGAGAAACAGCAGAGGGCTGCAATCATCAGCCCCTGCAGGTTGGCGTAGTGCTTTCTTGTCATATAAAGAGAAAAAGTTAAATTTACTCCTTTTGACGCTGTTTCCTGGCCAAAAGTTTACTCCGTATTCTTTTTTTATAGAAAAGCAGGGGCCTGACTTTTTCTATAGGTGTCATCTGGTATTTTTCAAACAGTGCTGACTTTTCAAAAAATGGCGTTGACTTTTTGCAAAAAGTCAACGCCTTTTTCAGACCAAGACAGGTCGGAAGTTCACTTCACGTTTATTAGTCTGCTGCAAAAGTACAAAATAACATGTAAACGAGCAAGTTCTTCCTCCAGTTTTTTCAAGAGCCATCCGAGAAAGTCCATTCGGCGACGAAGGAGATGCTTGCCACCGAAGGGAGGCAAGAACGCCGCAGGAAAAATTGGCGTTGACTTTTCGAAAAAAACACCACCAAATAATTGTCCCAGGCTTTGGGATCTTTCCCACCCCTGCCCCTTGGCGGGGCGGGGAGTGGTTAGGTGACTATTTGTGCTGAATATTTTGCAGATAAACAGCGTGAGGCGCAAGTAGCGCAACGCTATCTGGCGATTCGCTTCTGCCCGTCTTGGATGTACACCCCGCTGCGCGGCTTGTCCGTGATGCGGCGACCCTGCAGGTCGAACCATTGCTGATTGCCCGCTGCTGATGGTTCCACTGCAGGGGAATCCACACCCGTAAGATCTGGTGTGCTGGTCTGGTCGGTTATTGAAGCATCCAACGTTGTGAAACTGCCGTCCTGGAACTTCAGCAATGCCTCGTCGGTGCCAATATAGATGGCATCGCCATCAATGTCGAGGCACAGCCACCGCTTGCTGTCCATATCGCAGGGATAGTTGATGAATTCCCCATCCTTCATCATCATCAGGGGACCGTTGGAGCCTGCCAGCCACAAATCGCCCTTGTCGTCGAACAGCATGTCGAAACACACGTCGGAAAGGTCGTATGACTCCTGCACCTCGTTCTCCTCAAGTTTCTGCAACTGGTATTCCCCGTTGATATACCAAATCTTTCCGTCATT
>JAEEGG010023195.1_pt1 | contig 12142 bp, 10 predicted proteins | sample 9134161 | NCBI WGS metagenome assembly JAEEGG01 (sample SAMN16246543, study PRJNA631951) | gut metagenome | biome: gut microbiome; feature: rumen; material: CR-attached | host: Bos | place: Iran: Karaj | collected 2018-10 | reverse complement strand
AGAATAATATCTTCTTCTTTAAGGTGGGGGTCAATTGTAATGGTAAGAACAACATCCATTCCGTGGCGTCGTATTTCCTTCATAAAACAGAAGGGTTCGCCATCTCGCAGGCCTTCGCGCCCACCACGGTATGGAAAATAGTTTTCGTAGGGAGAATCCCATGCGCCCTTAGATTCTTTGTCTTTGTTTATGTCACATGCCCTTGTTGGCCATTCCTTGTCGTTAGGGTAGTAGGTGTACATAAGACTTATGCCGCGGTGAATCTTGTGCAGCTTTTGGAGAATATAATCCTGGTTTACATATAACCCGCGTTCGCTTCCGTCTCCAAGATCAAGTGCACAGTCTGCGCCGCTCATCAGTATTTTTTTCATAAGGGGGTCTCCCTGGTATGATTAATCCAGACATGCATCCAGATTTTTGCAGATTTCTTCCTTATTTAAGTGGCGTCCAATAATAACCATCTTAATCATGCGGTCGCCAACCTTTTCGTCCCAGTCTTTTTTCATTTCTGGTTCTTCTTCGAGCACGCGTTTTTGTTCTGCAGGAGGACAGCTTGCAAGCCAGTTTCCAGAATAGCCTGCCTGAATCTGGCGGCCGCTTGTTTCCAGAACATAAGCCATGTCGTCTTCGTCGCTAAACCATACAACACCCTTTGAACGGATGATATTGCGTGGCCAGTTACTTGCAAAACGGTCCAGCTTTTCGCGATTGAACGGACGGCGTCGGTAATAAACAAAAGAACCTATTCCGTATTCATCTTCGCTTTCGCCTTCGTGCTTGTGTTCATGGTGATGGTGATGTTCGTGTTCATCATGGTCGTGATCATGTTCATCGTGATGTTCATGTTCGTCGTGATCGTCATCGTCTTCATGCTCTTCTGCTTCTTCCAGAGCTTTTACCCAGCCGGCACTTGCATAAACAGTTTCAAAATCAAAGCGGTCTGTTCCAATAATTTCTTCTACAGGAACTTCGCACTTTGTAGTTTCAAAAACCTTAACGCTTGGCTGAATCTTGTTGATTACTGCACGAACCATTTTCATCTGCTCGTCGGTAACAAGGTCGCGCTTGTTTACAATCAAAGTAGAACAGAATTCTATCTGCTGAATCAAAAGCGATTCAATATCTTCTTCGTCAATGCCTTCTTTTAAAAGAGCCTTTCCTTCGTCAAACTCTTCTACAAGGCGGCTTGCATCAACAACACCAACAACGTTATCAAGTTTACCAATTTCGATTGTTTCAATAGCCTGGGCAATTGGCATTGGTTCGCAAACACCAGAAGCTTCAATCAAAATATAATCAAACTTGCCGCTCTTCATAAGGTTTTCAATCTGATTTACCATATCGCTTTTGAGCGTACAGCAGATACAGCCGTTTGTAAGAGGAACAAGACTGCTTGAATCTTCAATCTTAGCTTCTTTAGAAATAAGGCGCTCGTCTACGTTCACCTCACCAATATCATTAACAATTACCGCTACCTTGTAGCCCTTCTGATTTGTAAGTACGCGGTTGAGCAGGGTAGTCTTTCCGGCTCCCAGATATCCACAAAGTAATGTAATAGGAATTTTTTTAGCCATTTTATATACCTCTATATTTCGCAATAATATAATCTCTTCTATATTAAATATAATAAAATTCCCTTACAAAGTACACAAAAACCCGCAATATTTTCTTTTTTTTTCGACAAAACTGGTGTATAATGTTCAGAAAGGAGTTTTTATATGGCAATGAGATTAGTAACTCGTTCTGACTTTGACGGCTTGGTTTGTGGAGCTCTTCTTCTTGAGGCTGGCATCATCGATACCTGGAAATTTGCACATCCAAAAGACCTGCAGGACGGACTTGTAGAAATAAATGGAAACGACTGTCTGGCAAACGTTCCTTTTGTTCAGGGTTGCGGACTTTGGTTCGACCATCACTCATCTGAGTTTGAACGTCAGGAGCTTGCCGGAAAATATAAAGGCGAAAGCCGCATCACACCTTCCTGTGCCCGCATTATTTACGAATATTATGGCGGCAAGGAAAAATTCCCTAACTTTGATGATATTATGACTGCCGTAGACAAGGTAGACTCCGGCAATCTTACAATAGACGAAATTCAAAACCCAAAAGGCTGGATCTTAGTAGGCTTCCTTATGGATCCTCGTACAGGTCTTGGCCGCTGGCGTGAATTTACAGTTCCAAACTATGCACTCATGGAAAAACTCATGGTAGCTTGCCGCGACAAGTCTACAGAAGAAATCCTTGCCATGCCAGATGTTCAGGAGCGCATTGCCGTATACAACGAACAGACCGAAAAGTTTAAGGAAATGGTAAAGGCTCATACCCGTACCGAAGGTAACCTCATCATTTCTGACCTGCGCGGCGTAGACCCAATCTACACCGGCAACCGCTTCATGATTTACAGTATGTATCCCGAGCAGAATATTTCTGCCTGGATTGTAAGTGGTCGTGGCGGACAGGGCTGTTCTGCTGCCTGCGGATACAGCATTCTTAACAAGACAAGCAAGGTTAATGTGGGAAGCCTCATGCTCAAGTACGGTGGCGGCGGTCACGAAAAGGTAGGAACCTGCCAGTTCACCAACGAAAACATGGAAACAGAGCTCCCTAAGATGCTTAAGGAACTTTCTGAACTTGCCAACGCGTAAACGACTTGGTGTTATAACCATTTGCCCCGAAGATGATTATGTTCAGCGTGTGCTGTCCGGAATCTTTTCGCAGGCAAATCACTACAATTACGATGTTTTTGTTTTTTCTCCGTTATCGCATCCTTCTGCTCAATCAAGGTCGTATGTAAAGGGTGAACTCAATATTTATTCCCTCATCAACTTTGATTTTCTTGATGCAGTTATCATTATGCCTGTTACAATGCAGGAGGAATCAAACACCGATATTGTAAATGCTCTTCTTGAGCGCTGTAAAAATGAATGCCATGTTCCTGTTGTTTCAATAGATTCTCCGTTTGGTGATTATCCTGCTGTTTATACAGACGAAAAAGAACCCTTTGTCCAAATCACAAATCATCTTATAGAAGTTCACGGCTGCAAAAAAATTGCAGTACTCAATGGACCAGATCATTTTGTTGGTTCACAGACAAGACTTTCGGGTGTTATACAGGCAATGAAGGCGCACAACCTTGAATTTGATATGTCCCTTCATTATTACGGAGATTTCTGGTACACAAGTGGAGAACGCCTTGGTGCACAGTATGTAAACAAAAAGCTCCCTCTGCCAGATGCAGTAATCTGTACTTCGGACTACATGGCCATTGGTCTTACAAATACGCTCATAAAGGGTGGAATAAAAATTCCGGAGCAGGTAATTATTACCGGTTTTGACGGTGTAACAGAAGCAAGTCTTAATGTTCCTCCAGTTACGACCTACCAGCCGCGTACCTTTGATACCGCAGTAAAGGCAGTTAATTTAATTCATAAAGAACTGGAGCCGGATGCTGCAGAATATGTTCCACAGCAGGACAATACACAGAATCTTTGTTATGGTTTAACTTGTGGCTGTCCGATAGACGAAGAATACATCCATTCAAAAATCCGACAGAATCAGTATCTTTTGCAGCAGAATTTTAATCATAATGATATCTGGCAGGATGTCGGCATAGGAACTCTTTTTGAAAGCTACACCAACGAAATCCTTACAGGAACCTCAAGCGCTGCCGAATGTATTATCAAGATTTATGAATCAAAATATCTTATTCAGCCGTACGCTTATCTGTATCTGTGTTTGAATAAGGACTGGCTTGACCCCGACAAGGATTTTGAAAAAGGCTATTCCGAGCAGCTTAACATGTGCATTTTTGCCGAAAGCGGAGCCGCTAATCCTGGCCCTATGAATCACGTATTTTTTGAACCTGGACACGAATGCTTTTTTTCTGCAAGTCAGATGATGCCCGATATTGCCCTTAATCTCCAGAATGATGAACCGCAGGTTTATTATTTTGTTCCTGTTCATTTTAATAAAATAAGTCTTGGCTTTGCAATTTTGCAGAACAAGCTTACCGAAAAGAAAATCCCGGGTGTTGTATTCCGCAATTATATGAGGATGATAAACAATGCCCTTGAAATGACCCGTACCCGAAACAAAATCATATCTATTTCTGAGCATGATATGATGACAAACCTTTTGAACCGACGCGGTCTGGAAAATGCAGTTGTGCGTATGAATGCTCGTGCCCGTAAAACAGACCAGTGGCTTGCAATTGTTGCAGATATGGACGGTCTCAAATATCTTAATGATAATTTTGGCCATTCCAAGGGTGATGAAGGACTTGCTTTTATTGCTTCTTCCATGCGTTCCATAACAAAAGAAAGCGAGGTTTGTGTCCGTAACGGTGGTGATGAATTCCTTATTGCGGGACTCGGAAAATATTCTGCACAGGAAATAGAAGAACGTCTGCAAAGCTTTGCACAAAAAATAGAAGCATATAACGCTACAAGCCCTGTTGCTTTTAATGCCAGCATAGGCTACTGTCTTATCGACTGGGGCGAGCCAGATGCTTTTGATAAAGCCATGGAACAGGCCGACGTAAACATGTACATAGACAAACGCAAGAAAAAAATGCGTGTGTAGAACAAAACCTCCTAATATGTTACTATACTCCCCAAGAGGTTAATTATGAAACGTATAATCACAGTGCAGGATATTTCCTGCGTAGGCAAGTGCTCGCTTACAGTTGCACTTCCAATCATTTCTGCTATGGGCGTAGAAGCATGTGTTCTTCCAACTGCAGTTCTTTCAACACATACAGCATTTAAAGGCTTTACATTCCGCGACCTCACTTCTGATATTCAACCAATCTGCGACCATTGGAAGCAGGAAAAAATTCATTTTGACGCAATTTATACAGGTTATCTTGGCTCTTTTGAACAGCTTGACCTTATGCATAAATTGATTGCCGACTTTGGCAGCGGGGACACACTTACAATTGTAGATCCATGTATGGCCGATAACGGTAAGCTCTACCCGGGCTTTACTCAGGAATTTGCTTTTGCAATGGCAAAGCTCTGCGGCAAAGCAAATGTAGTTGTTCCAAACCTTACAGAAGCAAGCTATATGCTTGGAATTCCGTATGTAGAATCAGGTTATGACGAAGACTATATCAAGGACATCCTTAAAAAGATTGCAGCTCTTGGTGCAGGTAAGGTTGTTCTTAAGGGTATTCAGTTTGCAGACGATCAGCAGGACCTTAAGGGTGTAGCAGGTAAAATAGGAATTGCCGCCTATGATTCTGCTACAGATAAGTTCAGCTGGTATTTCCACCAAAAAATGCCGCAGAGTTTCCACGGAACCGGCGACATTTTTGCAAGCGTACTCACCGGTGCCCTTATGCGCGGTCTTACTCTCGAAAAAGCTTATGCTCTTGCAGCAGACTTTGTAGTAGAGTCAATCAAACAGACCCTGTCCCACGAAGATTACAACTGGTACGGCGTAGACTTTGAAGCCGCCTTCCCATATTTATTAAAGAGACTGGAAGCATAGCATGAAAAAAATAACAATTCTTGATTCAACATTACGAGACGGCGCACAGGGCGAAGGCGTAAGCTTTTCTGTTCAGGATAAGATTCATATCTGCCGCGCACTCGATGAATTAGGAATTCAGTATATAGAAGCAGGAAATCCCGGAAGCAATCCCAAAGATATGGAATTCTTTCAGGAAATAAAAAAGGTTTCGCTCAAAAATGCGCGCATCTGTGCCTTTGGTGCAACCCGCCGCAAAGATACCACCTGCAAGGAAGATACAAATCTTCAGAGCCTGCTTGCAGCCGGCACAGATACTGTAGTTATTTTTGGAAAATCCTGGACCTTCCAGGTAAAACAGATTCTCAAAACCACTCTCAAAGAAAATCTTGCAATGATAAAAGACACCTGCGCCTACCTCAAGAAAAACGGACGGCAGGTTTTTTACGATGCAGAGCATTTTTTTACAGCCTTTGCCGAAGATAAAGACTATGCCATGCAGACCTTGCAGGCAGCAATAGACGGTGGAGCAGAGGTGCTTTGTCTTTGCGAAACCAAGGGCGGTTTTATGATAGATGAATGCCGCCAGGCTGTTGTAGAAGTTGTTGCCAGATTTGGCAGCCAGGTTCAGATAGGAATTCATACTCACAATGACTGCGGACTTGCTGTAGCAAATTCACTTGTTGCAGTAACAGAAGGTGTTACACATGTTCAGGGTGTTCTTCTTGGCTTTGGTGAGCGCACAGGAAACGCAAACCTTAGTACAATCATCCCGGACCTCCAGCTCAAAATGGGTTACGAATGTATTCCGGCTAAAAACATGAGCAAGCTTACTTCAATTTGTAATCAGATTGCAGAGCTTACAAACATAAGCATGAACCAGCAGTCTCCTTATGTAGGAAAAAGCGCTTTTGCCCACAAGGCCGGCATGCACATAGACGCAGTTCTTAAAAATCCTTTTGCCTACGAGCATATAGAGCCCGAGGTTGTAGGAAATAACCGCGTATTCCTTATGAGCGAAGTTGCAGGACGTGCTACTATAATAGAAAAGATTAATCGTTTTGCACCACAAATCAATAAAAATGATGCAGTTGTAGATAAAATCCTTGCACGCATGAAGGAGCTTGAACAGCAGGGCTACCAGTTTGAAGGTGCCGACGGAAGCTTTGAACTTATGGTACGCAAAGTAATGGGCCAGTACCAGCCGTTCTTTAAGCTTCATTATTATACAACTAATGGTTCTAATCCGCGCCCTGAAGAAGGTGTATGCTGTTGTGCCCAGACCAAGGTAGAAGTAGACGGCCAGATAGAAATTACCGCAGGGGAGGGGGACGGACCTGTAAATGCTCTTGATATTGCCCTCCGCAAGGCTTTGGAAAAGTTTTATCCGCTTGTTTCTAAGATCCGCCTGGTAGATTATAAGGTTCGTGTACTTGATACAAAGGCCGCAACTGCTGCAAAAGTCCGCGTAATCATAGAAAGTACCGACGGAACACTCAGTTGGACCACCGTAGGCGTTTCCGAAGACATTATCGAAGCCTCCTGGATAGCACTTTCAGACTCTTTTGAATACAAATTAATTCGTGACATCGAAAAAAGGTATAAAAAGATAATTTAATCAATATTTGCCAGGTTTATGCCGAAAATTTATATACTATTGTGCATATTTATGTAGTATTTAATGCAGTTGACTGGTCGTTAAACGATTAAAAACAATAACAAAAAGTTTTTTTTTGTTGACTTCCCGTATATACCGTGTTAGAATAATAAAAAAGGGTTTATACATTAAAGGTCGTTGGCCTGTATAAACTTTTTAAAAAAAAAGGAGGATTTTTTTAAATGAAAAAAATCGTAGGAATTATTGCAGCTCTTTCTCTCGTAGCAGGAGTTGCTTTTGCTGACGAACCAAGCGTAACTCCAGAAGTATCAAAGTTCAGTGGAAAAGCTTCTATTGAATATGATATCGACTTGGATAAAGAAGCTTTCGGTATCGTAAATGCAGAAAGTGCTGATTTTGAAATCAAATTTGTTGCTAAGGGTGACAAGTCAACAACTGGTGACGGCCTTTGGGGCGAATTGAAGATTAAGATTGGTGATGATGTTAAGGTTGCTGGTGGAAATGACGCTTTTGCTGTTCCAAAAGCTGCTGTTGATACTGCAAAAATCCATTTCACAGATGATGATTTCTATGCAGTAATGAACATCAAGGCTCCTGGTCTTGAAGTTGGTGGCGGTGATATCATGACTGCTACTTGGGCAAAGAAAGCTTTCCCAAAAGCTGCTGTAACACTTACAGATAAAGCTGGTTTCACATTGAACTTCGGTCTTAAAGACCTCGTAGACTTCAACCTCCAGTTTGCTGACAATGGTGTAAAGAAGAGCGATGCAAAGAAATTTGCTTTCGTATTCGATGCATCTCTTAAGGCTGTTGAAAACCTCGGCTTCTATGCTGGTGTTGGATACGGAACAGAAGTTAAGAAGCTTGTTGCTGCTGTAAAAGCTGACTACAAACTCGGACTTACAGATACACTTTACTTGAAGCCTGCTGTAGGATTTGCTCTTGATGAAAAAGAAGGAAAGACAGTTAATGCTGGCGTACTCTTCGGATGGGGTAAAGAAGCACAGGATGCTAAGTTTGCTAAGTTCAAGGGAGCTGACAGCAAAGAATGGGACAACGTTTGTGACAAGGTTTCAGACGGAGTTTCTATCTATGCAGGTGTACCAATAGCTGAAAAGGCTGCTATCGAATTCCTCGCTAGTGTTTATGACAGCACTCTCGTAGAAGGACTTAAGATGGGAGCTCAGTTCTATACAAAGAATATTTCTGATATGGACAAAGCTGGTTGGGTAGCTGATGCTGCTGTAGCTTATGGTTCTGGTGACCTCCTTGGTGACTGGAAACTTTCTGCTAACTTCGGTCTTGAAATCCTCAAGAAAGCAGAAGTTAAGACTGGATTCCTCTGGGGATTCGGAATTGACAACTCAGCAATCATCGACAACACAAAGCTTTACATCAACTACTCTGGTCAGTCAGCTAAGGATATCGGAAACCTTGCTGGAGATATCACAGGTATCGATGTTAAGGGAATTATCAAGATTGGTGCTGAAATCAGCCTCTAATCTAGTTTGATTACTTGATAAAAAGAGCCGTTGCAAAACGGCTCTTTTTTTTAGGATTGTATTATGAAAAGAATTTTTTTTGTATTAACATTATTCAGCGCACTTTTTATATTTTCAGCATGTGCTACAACCCAGGAAAAACCTGTTAGGGTTAGAGACGAAACTTATATTGCAGATATTAATCCGTTTATTATAGATACATTTCATTATTACGCCAGTCGCAAAATGGGAAAACCAAAGATTTGTGATTTTACTTTTTCTTTTGCTCCAAGAACAAATATCTTATACGTAACTACCAGAATTGGTATTAATTATATACGCGTAGGATTTACATATAAGGAACGCATGGCTCTTTTAGAGATTCACGATAAATATATAGAAGAAATGAACGCCGGTTTAATAAAGAATGAAAAACCTACAAAGAAAAATGCCTACTCAAAGAGTGCTGCCTCTGTAGAATGGGGTACAATGGGCATAACCTACGAAACTATTGCAACTTATATGACAAATACATATTTTCTTGAACAGGGAAAGCCTTACTTTAGATTTTATTTTGTTTCAACAGAATGTCAGAATGAAGAAGACAAAGGAACCTCGTCACCTCCGTTCTATGTATATTTAAGCCCGGCTCAGTGGGAAAAAATAATCCAAGTCTGTCAGCAGGATTTGCTTGTATCAAGAACCGACGAAATCCTTGCAGAAGCTAATGAATTTTAATACTTTATCCCTTCATGCCGGAAGAAATTATATAGCGTGGCAGAACTTATGCCGTAATATTCTATGAGAAAGGTTTTAGTATAACCGTCTTCCAGAAATTTTATAATTTCTTCCTTTTTATCGCTTAATTTATAAGTAGTATTTCTTCTTCCTTTGGGGCGGCCTAAGATTTTTCCTTCTGCTTTGCGCCGCCGCAGGGCTTCGGTGGTGCGTTCGACTATAAGGTTTCGTTCAATTTCGGCAGAAATGCTGAATGCAAAGGCCATTACCTTGCTCTGCAAATCCTGACCAAGTCTGTAGCCTTCCTTTACAGTATAAACAGAAACTTCCATTTCCATAAGCTGGTTCAGGATGGACATAATCATGAACATTGAACGCCCAAGCCTGGACAGTTCGGAACAGATTATAATATCGTGTTTTTGAACATGGCGCAGAAGCTTTCCCAAATTGCGTTTATCTGGAGAAATTGTTCCGCTTATTGTTTCTTCTATCCATTTATCAATTCGTATATTATTAGTTTGAGCATATTGTATAATCTCAAATCTTTGATTTTCTACAGTCTGTTTGTCTGTACTTACCCGAATGTATCCGTAAACCATTTTGTTACCTCTCTTGTTAAAAATATTATTTAATTATTATCGGAAGGGTAACAAAAATTATGTGGAGTTTAACTGGTTAGAAGGCATTAGCTTGATTTAGTATTTCGTCAGTTAAAGCTACAAGATGATCCTGATTACATGCTTCGATTATACTTTCCCATTGTGAAGGACTTATATAAATACAAAAACTTGGTGAATATACGTGTTCATTACCTTCTTCTTCTGCAGGTTCAATTGAGATTCTAAAGTAGGGTTTGTCGGGTTCGAGGTAGTAGGCATGTGTCTTATATGTAGTGTCAACATAATTTGCTAATCCTGCAGCTCCCCAACTTATTCCAATATTGCCTTTTGAATAAGCATTCTTTTTTGTTGGTTTTTCTTTAGTAATTGTCCCAGAATTATATGATTCGATATAAATATCTTTTGCCTCTAGAAAGGCTTTTCTTTCTTCATAAGAAAAATCGATTCGAATAAAATTAATACCAATTTTCGTGCTTAACATAATATAATTGGTTTTTGGTGCAAAATAAACAGTAAAATCTGAAATTGTAGGTTTTCCAATATTCTTTGATGTGTATAGATGAAAAGTATCGACGATAAAAGGATTTACATCTGCAATATAATGTTCGTTGCGTTCTTTTGGAGCCTTTTGTTTGCTTGCACATGCAGTGAATAAACTAAGTAAAGATATTGTTATTAATATTGTATAAAGTGTTTTTTTCATTTTGTTATCCATATAAAAAAGGACTGCCTTGCGACAGTCCTTTCTTTTGACTAACCAATTATTATCGGTTCATCAAAATTAGAAGTGAATCTTAGCACCAATCTTAACTGTTCCCTTCTGATCAATACCCTGGATAGAGCCATCCCACTTGTGGATGTCTTTAGCAGTCTGTCCAGCATAGTTTACATAGAGAGTAGTGTTATCGATGATTGCACCGTTTTCAATACCACATCCCCAGAGGAAACCTGTCTTAACATCAGCAGTCTTCTGAGCTTCGAGACCGAAGTTAGCAGAAAGTTTCCAGTCACCAAGGAGGTCACCAGAAGCATAAGCGATAGCTGCATCAGCTACCCATCCATCGTTGAACTTAGATACATTTGGAATCCAGAACTGAGCTCCAATCTTAAGTCCTTCTACGAGTGATGAATCAAATGCACTGATGAGCAATTCGATTTCTGCATTTTCCTTAATAGGAACATTTGCAAATACAGAAACTCCGTCTGCGCAAGAGTTGCAAACATTGTCCCAAGAATCAGAATCACCAACTTTCTTATCGATTGCTGTATCATTATTTTTGTAAGTAGGAGTTGTACGTGTACCATTGAACTTAGCAAAGTTAGCAGCTTTGCCTGTTTCACCCCATCCAAAGAGTAAACCAGCAGAAAGAGTCTTGTCCTGTGCTTCGTTCAAAGCAAATCCTGCTGCAGGTTTAATGAAGAGAGTATCTGTAAGACCAAGCTTGTAGTCAGCTTTTGCTACAGCAATGAATTTTTCAGCCTGTGTACCGTATCCAATTCCAGCATAGAGGTTGAGGTTTTCAACAGCCTTAAGAGTAGCATCAAAAGCAAAACCGAACTTCTTGTATTTTGATTTATGAACACCGTTGTCTGCAAACTGAAGATTGAAGTCTACGAGATCTTTAAGACCAAAGTTCAAAGTGAAACCAGCTTTTTTAGATGCGTTTCTTTCCTTTTCTACCATCTTTTCATGGTATTTTTCAGTCTTAATTGCACCAGTAGCATCATTATAATCAAAGAGGCTGATGCTTGCTTTTGGGAAAGCTTTTGCAGACCATGTAGCAGTAAGAATATCACCACCACCAATTTCAAGACCAGGAGCCTTGATGTTCATAGATGCATAGAAGTCATCATCTACAAAATGGATTTTAGCAGTGTCAACACTTGGTTTTTTCATTGTGAAAGCACCGCTCTTATCTCCACCATCAGAATTCTTTGTTTCTGCATCTCCAGCAGCAACAGAAATCTTCAATTCACCCCAGAGACCATCGCCTTCTGTAGCTTTGTCTCCACCATTGTAGAACTGAATCTTGAAGTTTGCATTTTCGGCATTTACAATACCAAAAGCTTCATTGTCAAGATCAATCTGGTATTCGATAGAAGCATCACCAGAGAATGCTGCTACAGAACCAGCTGGATAAGCTGGTGCATCAGCAAAAGCAACTCCTGCTACGAGAGAAAGAGCTGCAATAATTCCTACGATTTTTTTCATTTAA
>JAEEGG010023194.1_pt1 | contig 12142 bp, 8 predicted proteins | sample 9134161 | NCBI WGS metagenome assembly JAEEGG01 (sample SAMN16246543, study PRJNA631951) | gut metagenome | biome: gut microbiome; feature: rumen; material: CR-attached | host: Bos | place: Iran: Karaj | collected 2018-10 | reverse complement strand
CTATTCTCCGACAGCCAGCATCACCTCTGGACAGGTGTCTATAACGTAGGACTAGTCGCCGACGACGGACGCCGTTTCCTGCAAGACAAGTCGCCCTACTCCATTGTTCAGCCAATCCCTGGAGGACGCCTCTTTGTGGCTGTACTCGGAAACGGCATCATGGCGGTAAACCCCATAACAGGTGCGACTGAAACTGTGCCAACAGAAAACCCTTGGATTACCGACCTCACTACTGCTGGCGGCAAACTATATGCTGTTACGAACGAGTTTATATATGAGGTGAATGCCACTAACCTCGCAACGAAGAAAATACCAATATCAACTCTCGGCAAGAACAACCACATGATGCAAGGCCACCGTGACATCTATGCCGACAAACGAGGATGGCTATGGATGGTGAGCGGCGTCAACCATTCGCCCATCTACATTTACGAAACATCCACGGGAAAGACCCATACGCTGAAGAGCATGGAGAAATTCATCGTAATGTCCATCTGCGCAGACAACGACGGCAATATGTGGTGCGCCACAGACCAAGGACTGGTGCGCATCACCCACGACGGCAAGCGTTTTATATTCAGCAGATACCTCTTCAATATAAATTATGACTTCCACTACAACCAGAGAGCGTTATTCTCTCTGGAGAACGGAAACATGGTGGCAGGAACCGACCGCGGTATCATCGGATTTAACCCGCGACTACTCGTGGAAGACAAAAAGGCGAAGGCAAAGCCCGAGGCTCCAATCATCACAATGCTGAGGATCAACGGAGAGATACAAACCCCCGAATCATTAAGCGGAAAGCACCTGTCTGCCGACACCCAAGAAGATGTCGTCTACACCCGTTATCTCGACCTTGGCCACGAGAGCAAGAACCTATTCATAGTGTGTCGCCCAAGGGGATTCATGACTGAAATTACCGACCAATACTACTATCAGCTTCGAGGACATTCTAACAACTGGCTGCCCGTGACCGACAACAGTTTAACGCTGTCTAACCTAGTGCCTGGAGAGTATGACCTCATACTGCGCACCGGTCCTCAAGAAGACGACACAGCCGAGGAATTCCACATGATGCACATCAGAATTAGGCCGCCGTTCTGGCTCTCTCCTTGGGGTATTGCACTATGGGCCGCTATAGCCGCTATCATCGGCAGCGCTCTGTTCTTCTTCATCAGGAACCGCCGCAACTACAAGCGACAGTTACGCCGCATCGCTCGGCAAAAACAAGAGGAGGAGAAGCTAAACGAGATGAAGACGCGCTTCTTTACCAACATAAGTCATGACCTGCGAACGCCGCTGACGCTTATCATCGCACCTGCCGACCAACTGATAAAAAAGTTTACCGACAAACCCGACGGCGGCAACACACTAACTCTGCTCGGTACCATAAGGCACAACGCCGACCGGCTGCTGACACTCGCTAACCAAATTCTCGACGTGAGGAACTTCGACAGCAACTACGAGGCTCTACAGAAGACTCCAACAAACATCGGCAAATTGCTCAGCGAGATGGCAGAAGCCTTTTATTCGATGGCAGAGAAGCGAAAGATTAAATTCAACGTCAACTTGCCGCAAGAGCAACACATCGTGCAGATAGACAGCGACAAGGTGGGCAAGATAGTGAACAACCTGCTCTCCAACTCGTTCAAGTTCACACCCGACGGGGGAGAGATAAGCCTCGACTGCGCCGTGGAACCTGCCGAGAAAGAATCGCTCATCACCCTGCGTGTGGCAGATACTGGAGGAGGCATCAGCGAGGAAGAACTGCCACACATCTTCGAGCGTTTCTACTACTCGAAGCAACTGAAGACAAACCACGAGAGCAGCGGCATCGGACTGAACATCGTGAAGCAGTATACCGACCTCATGGGCGGCACCATTAGCGTGGATAAAAACTCTCCGAAAGGTACCATATTCACTATCTCATTCCCGGCAGAAGAAGTGACATCACCCGACGCCACTCAGCCACAAGCCAACACCCAGCACCCGTCAACCGTCCTCGTGGTAGACGACAATACCGACCTGCTCTCATATATCACAATATCGCTACAAGACGATTATAACGTCATCACAGCCACCAACGGCAACGATGCCCTGAACATTCTCGCCGACGAGGAGAAAACAATAGACGTGGTGGTGAGCGACGTGATGATGCCTGGCATAAACGGTTTTGAACTAACAAAGCGAATAAAAAATGACATCAACCTAAGTCACATTCCCGTGATACTGCTCACAGCCAAGGCTTTGGAGGAAGACCAGCTGGAAGGACTGCAAATGGGAGCCAGCGACTACATCACCAAACCGTTCAACATAGACATACTGCGACTGCGCATAAACGCATGGATGGAGCGCAGACAAGCGACACAGGAGCGATTCAGCACACAACAAGAGGTGGAACCAGAAGAACTGACCATTACCACCCTCGACGAGCAACTGCTGCAGAAGGCAGTTTCCGTAGTAAGCGAGCACATGCACGAGCCCGACTTTAATGTAGACCAACTGGCATCAATACTTGGAATCCACCGCACAGGCCTCAACCGCAAGTTGCAGTTCATAACAGGAAAGCGGCCAATACTCTTCATCCGCTCTCTGCGATTGAAGCGAGCACGCCAGTTGATGGATGCCGACCCGTCGCTGCCTATATCACAGGTGGCGTATAAAGTGGGCTTCAACAACCCCAAACTCTTCGCAAAGCACTTCAGCGAGGAGTACGGCTGCTTGCCAAGCGAGTATAAAAGCAAAAACAACGCAGAATAGCAAACCGCAATACCAACCGTAAGGGCATAGTTCACCTATGCCCTTTTTGTATATCGTGAGAGAAGGCACACATGAAGTTTGTCCCCACTAGCAGCATCAAGTACTGCCAGAAGATATCAATGGCATCGTCAGGAAGCACAAGTGAGACTGCCAGAAAGCACAAGTGACACCCTCAGGAGACACAAGTGAGACCTTCAAGAATATGCATATAGTTCAGAAAAGCTGTATATATTCACGATACAAAGCAATATTTCAAGGGTATCATTTGATGAAAAATGGGGTATAATTTGTTGAATGCCCTCTTTTTCAGCGTTTTATATTTTCCCCTTTCTTATAAATATCATAACTTTGCCGCCGCAAAACCTAATGTTTTTTAAATATTTCGCACCAAAATCTTACAGTTTGTCACGCCGGTGCAATTGCATGTACATACTGAAAATGATAACGCAGTTACAAATAATAGCATATAATCTAAAGTTAAAAAAATGAAGAAAGTTTTACTATTTACAATCGCAATGCTCTTTGCTTTGGCAGCAAAGGCCATGGTTGCCCAACCTACTTACATGGATGGTGCAATGGGGTATACAATTTTGTTTGAGGATGGCGATAGTTTTAATCCAGCAGGAACAGCAAAATTTAACGACCCTGATTTGAATCCTAATAATTGTGTACCTGGTATTTACCAAGATCAATCAACTGGAGAGAAATTCTTAAGATTTCAGAATGCAGGAGGTATACCTGGTGATGTTAAACTTACGGAGATTACAAAACTTAAAATTAATACTGATGGTGTGGAGTTAAACGAAGATAATTTTGACGAACTTAACAATAACTTTCCAAACCTGAACTACCTTAACTTGGAGAATGCCGCTGTAGAGAATGCCACAGAAAATGGTGACAATAATGCCCTTAAGAAACTAAACGGAATCTCACAACTTAAGACAATTGTGTTCCCTGCTATCAATGGTCTAATCATTCCTCACGAGGCTTTTCAGGACAACGGAACGCTTGAAACCGCCATATTTCCAGATCTGGAAACAGGTGGATATCAATTAGGCGAAGACGCTTTTGAGGGTTCAAGTCTAAAATCTGTCAGCCTGGGTAAAGGCTTTTGTACAGATCTTGAAACGGAACCAGAAAATTCTACTTCAGGAAAATCAGCTTTTGCTAATTGTAACAATTTGTCAACAGTCGTGTTAGATGACAACATTAGGACCTTAGGTATTCAGATGTTCTTTCATACACCAAAGCTGGAGTATCTGTTGCTTCCTGCAGAATTGAGGAAGGTTGGTAGTCTTTGCTTCAAGGAATCAGGTCTTAGGACAATCACTATTCCCGACCATTTGAGTATTCCAGCAGGAACTCAAATGTTCCAAGGGTGTACCAATCTGAGGGATATTTATGTAGAGGCCGATAATGTTCCTTGTGGTTATCAGGGTCTAATGGAAGAAAATCAGACATTGAATTTTAATTGGCAAGGAGGTGAAGGAGGTGCTCAAACTTTTAGTACTTCAGACTACGTGGCATCAAGTTCATATAACGGAGTGCCTTATACGATACCTATTCTTCACTATGTAGGAACTGAGAATGCGAAGAAAAACTACCGTTGCCCGGCTTGGCTCCATTTCCGTGGAACTAATCCTGATGATGGAACTACATGGCCTACAGCAGAAGATATTAATGCTAGGAGAAACGGATGGAGCAGTCAAGAATATTTAGAGGCACATGGTACAACCGATCCTTGGTACAGTCCCTATGAATGGCCTGCCTTTACTGGAGAATATGCAGATCAGAATAATCCATATGTTGGCTGGCGCCAGTTTATGATTGGTGGTAATACGCTTAAGCAGCAGGACATTTTCTATGACAATCGCATTAAGGAGTACCGTTGGTACACTATATGTCTGCCTATTGATATGACAAAGGCTCAGTTTGAGAGTGCTTATGGTATCGGTGCCGCTTTGAACGAGTTCTCAGGAGCCAATTACGATGAAAGTAAAAATCTTATCACATTGGAATTCAACACCCCTGCTACAGTTGATGAAGATGGAAACTATCTGAAGCGCCATGTGCCTTATATGATTCACCCGGCAAAACTTAATATTACCAAAAGAAAAGTTCTTATAGATGGAACAGTTGCAGGAGAAGTTCAGTATAATACTGTAAATGGTGAAATCATGACCGAAGACATGATTGCCATTTATGGTGTGAGAAGCGATCTGTTTGTAAAATGGGATGATCGCATGGATGATACCACAATTGGCAACGTAATCTCAGAAAATGCACAATATTTGTCTAGCAATGCTGTGACTAAGAATCTGACAGTTTCTGATTTTAACATGGACTATACATTCGTGGGCGATTATAAGGGAGCCGAACTCTATGGTTCTACTAAGACACTCGGAACCGCAGCTAAGATTCCTGAGGGAGCCTACTACCTTGGATATACTAAAGATAAATATCCTCTCGGATTCTATTATTCTTCTGGAAGACAGAATTGGGTACCCTATTGCGCAGCCATTCTGCGCAAAGATAATTCAAGCGCCAACTCTGGGGCGGCCAAGGCCAGTTTCCTGGATGTTGATATGTTCAATACAAGCAAAGTGGAAGTTACTCCTACAGGTATTCCTACTATCAATATTCCTGTGGTTAGAACTGACAATAAGGTATATAACCTCAACGGTCAGGTGGTTCGCGCCAATGCCGATGACTTTACAGGCTTGCAGAAGGGAATTTATATCGTAGGTGGAAAGAAAATTATGGTAAAATAAAAATTTGAGGAGAATATAACAATGAAGAAGATATATGTGAAACCACAGACTGAGCAACTGGCTCTGATGGAAGAGGGATACATCTGTATTGGTACAAACGTGGCTGGCGACAACAGTAATAGTCCATACGAGACCATTCATAATAACATCGATGAGAATCCTAATTACGATGATGATGGTCCTGGCATGACGGCCAAAGGCGGCGATTTCTTTGAGGAATCGATATCCCCTCGTTCTCTCTGGGGAGATGATGAAGAATAAGAATGATTTGAATGTTTTAGATAGTTAGTTATTAGTTATATCGCAAAAAACAGAGAATAGTTTTTTATCATTTATTGAGTTAGTTATTTAGGAAGTTACATCTAAATGAGGAAGCACCACGCTGAGAAGCGCGGTGCTTTTTTGAGTTTTTCCCTTACACCCTTATGACACCCTTGACACCCTCTGAAACAAGGTGCAAGCCCTGTGTTTATCGGCATTCTGACACCCTTACACCCTCAAAACAAAAAAATCCTATGGCATACGTAACATGACTTAAATAGTATCATTATAATAATTTAACTCCCCCAAGCGGGATATTTCTGCAAAAACGTCGTATATATAATAAAAGAGCAACATATTTATATGAACATTCTATTTAACAAGCAGACTATCACTACGCTGATGCTCACTTTCGCTACTGCTATGACGATGAAAGGACAAACCTTCACGCCTATAGTAGCGGACAGCGTCGACTTTGTCATCACAGGCACGACGAGCAGCACGAACGACAGCGTTTCTGCATTCCCCTGTGCTCCCATCGGGCAGAGCGTGAAGTTCCCCATTCGTGAAGGAAAGTTTACCGTTACAGGTAGGCAACCACGCAACACGTTTTTCCAAATCGGCGACAATGCAAGAAATGACCTTCGATTCATCATTGAAGAGACACCGACCCACATCGATCTCGTCACAGGCGAAATAAAGGGAAGCGACTTACAACAGCGCTTTATACGCTGTCAGATGCGCGAACGTGACCTCGACAAAATAGCGGAACCTTGGTGGGACAGTCTCAGCGATGATGAGAAGAATAGAATCATCATCATGAGAGATGAAGGTTTGCCAGATGCAACGGTCAAGGACAGTGCAAACTTAGAGAAGTTTGAAGACTTTATGGGCGATAGGGCTGCGCTTGTCAGAAAGAACATCAGAGAGAACAAGGATAACATCATTCCTGCCTGGTATCTCTATACTGATTTCGACAAGATGACGTTTGACGAATTGCAAGAGTTTGTCCACGAAGATGCTCCCTATGCTCATCATCCCGCCATGGAACGTCCATGGAAGCATTATTATAGCATACTTCATCAAAAGAATATCGTTGGCAAACCCTTTATCGACTTTGTGGCAGAAGCTACCGATGGCACCAAACACCGTCTCTCTGACTACGCGGGCCGTGGCCAGTATGTGCTGATTGATTTCTGGGCTTCGTGGTGTGGCCCTTGTATTTCTTCCTTTCCTTTCATGAAGCAACTCTACTCCACTTACAAAGACTGTGGCCTCATTTTCTTGGGCGTCTCATGCGACAAGAACCGCGATGCATGGCTCAAGGCACTCGATAAGCATCAGCTTCCGTGGACTTCCCTCCTTAGTCCCGCCCGTAAAGATGATGCGCTCCGCCTCTACGGCGTAAGCGGCATCCCCACCGTCATTCTCATCGCCCCTGGCGGAAAGGTTATCTCCACCAATCTGGAGGGCAAAGCGTTGAAAGCGAAACTCGAAGAGATTTTTAAATGACATATTATTTATGAACAAGAAAACCATCATCACCATCCTGCTCGCCCTCGTCGCAATGGCGGTTTATGGACAGGAAGACACTACAAAGGTAAAAAAGAAAGATAATACCATCTCAATGTACGGAACGGTGGCTGATGGTTTTACGAAAGCTGCGATTCCCGACGTGAGGGTGACGCTGATGAACGCTGACTCTACGGTGGTGGACACGGTGAAGGTGTGGAAGAACTACAGCTACAGCAGCGGCATCGGACGCTCGGCAGGAACAACGCGATACTACTTCCAAATCAGTCGCGAGCCAGCCAGGTATATCCTCAAGTTTGAACACCCGAACTATGAAACGGCCTTTACGGACTTCGAGATGAAGAAGGTGAGCCGAAGGCGGGATGATATCGAGGGACCGAAAGTGTATATGAAAAAGGCAGCACGAGCCAGCCACTTCGAAGGCGGACAACTGGACGAGGTTATGGTGAAGGCCACGAAGATAAAGATGGTGTGGCGCGGCGACACGCTGGTCTATAATGCCGATGCATTCAATGTGCCCGAGGGTTCGATGCTCGACGGACTCATCAAGCAGTTGCCGGGCGTGGAGCTGAAAGATAATGGCGAGATATTCGTCAACGGCAAGAAGATAGATAACCTGACGCTCAACGGCGCGGACTTCTTCAAGGGCAAGAATCAGATTATGCTGCAAAACCTGCCCTACTTCACCGTGAAGAATATCGAGGTATATAAGAAGCAGACTGAAGAGAACAAATACCTCGGCATCGACGACGAGGACGAAAAGGAGTACACGATGGACGTTATCCTGAAACGGGAGTACAACATCGGTGGCTCAGCGAATGTGGAGGCAGGCTATGGCACTGACGACCGATACAAACTGAAGGGCTTCGGATTAAGATTCTCCGACCGCACACGTGCCGTGGTCTTCGGCGGCATGAACAACATCAACGAGAAAATGGAGTATATCAGAGAGAACTCTGAATACAGGGATAAGACAGACCTGTCGGGCGACAGCCACTTCAAGCAGATTGGCGGCCAGTTCGTCTATCAGGCACCCGAGGAAAAACTGACCAACTCGACCGAAGCGAGCGCTACATGGAACAACGATTTCAGCGAAAACCGAAGCAACGGCGAAACCTATCTGAACGGTGCCAGCACCTTCGGACAGTCGGAAGGATGGAGCCGCAACAAACCTTCCTCGTTCACGCTGAGCAACACCCTGCGGGCCACAGGCAAATTCCGTTTCTATTCAACGGCGTATATCGGTTATAACCGCAATCGTAACGAAAGTGAAGGATGGAACATAAGCACAGCCGATGCCATGATGACCGACAGCATCAACAGTTCGTGGTATCGGTCGCGCAGCAAGTCAGATATTTTCAATGGCAGTGGCTATGCCTATCTTGCCTATCGTCTGCCGTCGGGCGACTCGTTCACATTCAACGTGCAGGGCAACTTCAACCGCAGCTACAATCCAGAGTCATCGAGCGTAAATCACTATACCTATCACAAACTGGGCACACAAGATGACCGCGACCGCCGCACGGAATCGCCATCTTACAACTATAACTATCAGGGCAGTTTATCATACAACTATCAGCTGACGAAAAGCATACGAATTACTCCTACCGTTGGTATCGGCATAAGCGACAATAACAGTGACCGTCACGAGTATCTGCGCGATAGTATCGATTACCAGTTTGATGCCAAGAACAGTTACGAACAGCGCACCCAGAATCTGGAGCGTCGCTCACAGCTGAGCATTGACTTCAATAAAAACATGGGGAAATGGTATTTGGGTTTGTATAGTAGTCTTAGCGCCAACTTCGAGCGACAGCGGATGAATTACGACAGCGAACCGCTCAGCACGACATTTACCCGCCACTACACGTTGCTCACTCCAAACGTGTATTTCTATCTCATGAGCATGAATCAGAAGCACAGTCTTAATATGCAATACTATATGTGGCCGACAACCCCATCCGTTACCGACCTAATCGACCGCCCGATTACCAGCGACCCACTGAACATCTATCTTGGCAATCCCAATCTGAAGAAGAGTGAACAGCACAACTGGATGGCCGACTACCGTTTGCGCAACGACAGCATCAACCAGACCATTGCTATCAGTCTCAACGCCAATCTGACTCACAATGCACGAACACAAGGCTACACCTACGACATGACAACTGGTGTTCGCACCTATCGCCCGGAAAATATCAGCAGCGGAAACTGGTATTTCAGTCTTTCCACCAATTGGGACCGTGCGCTTGGCAAAAAGAAAATCTGGAACATCGGCAACGAATTCACTTTCAGCTATAACAAAAATACGGGTCTCGCCGTTGCTACGGGGAGCAGCGAATCGGAGTTGAGCCGCGTCGGCACTCTTCGCTTGAACTACAAACCAGGTATCAAGTACCAGAAAGACAACCTTACCCTGATCTTGAAAGGCGATTTCACCTATCGCAATCTTCATCGAAACATCACGCTCGGCGAGCAGCCAACTGATATCTGGGACATCGTCTATGGTATGAACGGCACCTACAAACTGCCGTGGGACTTTACGTTCGACACCGACATCACGATGCATTCACGCCGTGGATATACTGACGCGGAAATGAACGACAACCGTCTCTATTGGGATGCCTCGCTCACAAAATCATTCCAACAAGGAAAGTGGGTTGTCAAACTTCGCGGCTACGACCTCTTAGGTCAGGTTTCCAACCTGCGTTATAACATCGGAGCGCAAGGACGCACAGAAACATGGACTAACTCCATGCGCCGATATGCCCTGCTTACCATCAGCTACCGATTCTCCCATAAACCTAAAAAAGAAGATAAATAACTATTGAATGGTCCACATTATTATATCATTGGCGCAGTATTCCATAAATAAAACGAAACAAATATGAAGCAAACCATCATCACCATTCTGCTTGCCCTCGCCGCAATGACGGGGCAGGGGCAGGAAATCAAAATGAACGAGGCAACAATCAACGACTACATCCCGCTGCTTAATGCTAAGGGCTATCAGGCATACAGTTTTGATGTCAGCGCGATAAAAGGCCGGAATGTGGAAGTATACTTCAGAGAATTTGTGAACGGGAAAGAAGTCGAAAACTCTCCTGGTCTTTTATTCCCTTATTATTTTGAAGCAAGGGGTGACAAGCTGATTATCGGCTTTCTACCTTCAGAGACAGATTCTTTAGCCCGATACTGTTTCAGTTGGGAGAACACGCTTTCCTACAATTCCTCTCTGAAACTAAAGCAAATCTACTGGGAGAGTGAAAATAAGTATATTTACTCATACAGGTCGGATCCTTCAGAACCCACATCTCCATTAGAAAAGGAAAACTTCATTCCGCTCATGTATTATTCTTCATTCTGGTATGATGCAGAGGATAGGATAACCCGTTGTTGCGGTAGTATCTCCGACATTATCAAACAAAGCCCTCATTACTACATCCTCGGAATCAAATTTTACTAGAACAATGAACAAGCAAACCATCATTACCGCCATGCTCGTCCTTGTCGCAATGACGGGGCAGGGGCAAGTGAAATGCCACGTCGTCGGCACGGTGGCCGAAGGGACAACGTCCGTAGAACTGAGGATATACCGCGACGGCGAAGACCCGAAGAACAGCACACTGCGACCCGTGTTGAAGGACGGACGCTTTGAGTGCGACGTGGAGGATGCGCAGATAGAGCGCTGGCACATCGTGGACTTCGGCGAGGTGATGGAGAAGGGCATGACCCTCCGCTCAGGAGAATTCTTCGTGGAGGACGGCGCGACCATTACCATCCGGCTCGATGGTGACCTAAATTGAACTCGCTTTAGCACTTTTACAAAGTTTTTTCTGCTTTCGTACAACCTTTTAGCCTTCTAATACGTTTATATAATAGAAAGCAAAAAAAGGAACACTTGATGATCCGAGAAATATTCACCCAACTCGTCCGCAAAGAACTCCCCGGCTTGCGCCGCTTCCTATTGGCGGCCTGCAGCGGCAACATCTGTGAGGCCGACGACGTGGCGCAGGAGGCGCTGATGAAGGCTTACTTGGCCTCACGCAACTTCGAGGATGTGGCGGGATTCTCGGCATGGCTCTACCGCATTGCCTGCAACACGCTGATAGACCATCAGCGAAAGCAGACAGCACAGGGCACCGCCATCGACATCAGTCAGGTAGATGAGGTGGCGGCCGTTTCCCGCTCCGACGATGGTTTCACATACCAAGAGTTATATTGTGCCATTGACGGACTGAACGTCAGCGAGCGCACGGCTGTGCTCCTCTTCTATATGGAGGACCGGCCCATCAAGGAGATTGCCGTTATCATGAATGTCACCGAGGGAACAGTGAAGGGTTATCTTTCAAGAGGTCGTGAGCATTTGAAAACGAAGTTAAATAAATGAAGATAGATATGAAAGAACAGGAACTACGAGACGTATTTCACGATTATCGGCCGACGATTGCCGATAACGACGAGTTCATGCAGAGGCTGACGGCACAGATGGATGCCGCAGATGCCCGAGAGCAACAACAGCCTCGCCATATTCCGCTCTATCGCAGAATGTTGCCTTGGGCAGTGGGCATAGCCGCGGCAGTGGTTGTGGCGCTGTTGATCATCAAGGAACCCGCTACTACCCCTGAGACTTCATATAGCCAGCCCCGCCTGCCTGAATACTATCACAACGCCCCATCCTATTCAGAATTCTCTTCCTACGAAGATATAGTCAACGAGATAGAGCGTAGTGGCAGGCAGTTAGAGGATGCCATCGCACAACTGTAATAAAAAAGAAAAGACGTCTTGCTATTCATAATAATCATCAACAAAACATC
>JAEEGG010023188.1_pt1 | contig 12144 bp, 10 predicted proteins | sample 9134161 | NCBI WGS metagenome assembly JAEEGG01 (sample SAMN16246543, study PRJNA631951) | gut metagenome | biome: gut microbiome; feature: rumen; material: CR-attached | host: Bos | place: Iran: Karaj | collected 2018-10 | reverse complement strand
CGGCATGGATATCAAGAGCGCCGCCTGGTCCGTCGCCTTTTTCGAGTTGCTGGCCATCTTCGGCACCATCTTCGCCGGCTGGGCCACCGACCATCTCTTCAAGGGCAAGGCACACCGGATGTGCGTGTTCAGCATGATCGGCGCCGTGGTCTTCTTCGGCCTCTTCGCCCTGCTGCCCAACATCAACCCCTTCCTGTCCATCTTCATCCTGGCCCTCGGCGGCTTCTGCATCTACGGTCCGCAGGCGCTGATCGGCATCGGCGCGGCCAACCAGGCCACCAAGGAGGCCTCCGCGACCGCCAACGGCCTCACAGGCATCCTCGGCTACGTGGGCTCGGCCCTCGCGGCCATCGCCATCGGCCTGATCGCCGACAAGCTCGGCTGGAACGCCGTCTTCATGACCTTCATCTTCGTGGGCATCATCGGCGTGCTGATCTTCCTCTCGATGTGGAAGGCCCCGCGCGACGGCTATGCCCGCGCCCAGGCGTTCACCGCGTCCCTGATCGGGGAAGCGAAGGAGCTCGTCTCCGGCGCCAAGGCCCTCGACAAGGAGATCGCCAAGGAAGAAAAGGAAGGAGCCAAGATCCGCGAGCAGGAAGAGAACTCCTAGCTCAACGCCAGATCCGGTAGAGCCCCATCGAGGATTCGGTGCTGTGGCGGCCGGTATTTCTCAAGACGTCGCTGTATCGGTAGGATGCGGCGGCGTCTTTCTTTTGGGACACCACGACCACGGCGCCCGCCGGCACGACCGAAGGATCGGCCAGGAAGGCTTCCGGATCCAGGACCTGGACATCCTGGTGGAGGTACACGTCCATGGCCTCGGGGCGGTAAACGCCCAGGGTATAGACGTCGCAGACAGGGCCTCCAGCGTCCCGGACATCCTCGCTCAGATGCCGGTAGCCGGAGAGATCGTTGACCCGCGGCAGGAGGGGCGTGAGCGTCAGGGCGCAAAGCAGGATCCCGGCGCCCAGGGCCAGCACGGGCAACTGCCAGCCGTCCTCAGCGGCAAGGAACCCGTACACGCCGGCCGCCACCAGCAGGGCGCCCGCCGGGAAGAGCAGCGGCGTGCGGGCGAATTCATATTCCTCCGGAATGCGCAGGCTGTCGAAGACGAAGAAGCCCGCGATCGCAGCCACGCCGGCCACGCCGACCAGGACCGTGGCGACCCGCAGCGCGATCTGCATCCAGGGCTGCCATCCGATGCGTTTCTCCACCAGGACGAAGACGGCGACGAGGAAGGGCATCAGCGGCAGGAGGTAGATGGCCAGCTTGGAGCTGGACAGGGTCAGGAGCGCAAAGGTGACGATCACCGCCCAGGCGAAAAGGCGCTCGCGGCGGGTGCGGTGCGTCGGATTGCGGTGTGAGCGGGAGCCGCTCTTCTCACGGAAAGAGGCGACCAGCGAAGGGATCGTGAGCACGCACCAGGGGGCTGCGACGCCCCAGATCGTAAGCAGGTAGAACCAGACCGGCTCCCGGTGCTCGCTGGCGCGGAAGGCCCGCCCGGCCGTCTGGCCGATGGTCAGGTCCCAGAGGTATTCCGGCCCGCCCTCGTAATAGACCAGGCCCAGCCAGGCCAGGATCAAGAGAAGCAGGACGGCGAAGAAAGTACCGTTGAACGTCTTGCCCATGCTGCGCCAATGGCCGGTGGCGAAAAGGTAGGCCACGACCGTCAGAGGCGGGACCAGCAAGCCGACGGGGCCCTTGGTGAACAGGGCCAGGAAGGTGGCCACGGCGAACCAGATGATCTTCCCTTCCCAGTAGGCATACAGGGCCAGTACGATCCAGAGGCACATCAGCATGTCCATGCGCACGTACACCGACATCGCCAGGAACAACGCGGTCGTCAGCAGCATCATCGCGGCGGCGGCCCGGGTCAGCGGGGCCTCCTTCCGGAAAGCCCAGCGGTCCATGATGGCCGTAATCCCGAAGGCGGGCAGCAGGGAGAACAGACTGAGCGCGAGCATGACGTGCTTGCCGAAAAGCAGGCGGCAGAGCATCACGATCCAGAGATAGAGCGGCGGCTTGTCGGCGTAGGGCTCTCCCTGAAAGGAGAAAGTGAACCAGTTGCCTTCGAACAGCGCCTCGTCGGCGATGCTCAGGTAGCGGAGCTCGTTGGCGGGCGAAAAGTCGCGGAACGCGAGGACCGGCGCCACGCAGAGCAGCACCAGCAGCATCACGGAAGCGACGGGGTATTTCTCAAGCCATTCTTTCATCCGATTGGTGTGCCAGGGCGATCATGATGTTGCGGACGGAGGCGACGATGCCGATCTGGCCGGCGACCAGCACCCAGTCGTGCCGGATCAGGCCATAGACGATGATCATCAGCGAGCCGACCACGGAGATGATCCAGAAAACCAGGGGCAGCGAGGACTCCTTGTGGGAGACGCTGTAGAACCACTGGAAGATGAAGCGGGACTTGAAGACGATCTGGCCGGCGATGCCGAAGACCAGCAGCGGACCCGTCAGGTCGTCGCTGCGGAAGAAGTCCGTGCTGAAGGAGGAGAAGTCCCTGAGCATCAGCGCCAGGGCCGCCAGCGGGACCAGTGCGATCAGGGTCGGGACCAGGCGGGGCGTCTTGTCGAAGAGGCCCTTCGCCCGAAGATTCCAGAGATAGATGTAGAAGGAGATGAACTCCCCGATCAGGATGGCGAAGTCCCGGCGCAACCAGCCGTAGAAAAGCAGGATGAGCGAGCCCAGGATGCTGAAGATCCAGAAAAGCGCGGGCGACTCGACCTGGCGGTGCTTCTCGGACAGGTACCACTGGACCAGCACCCGGGCGGTGAAGAACACCTGGGCGCTGAAACCGATGCAGTAGATCCAGAGCGGACTGTCCATTTACTTCAGGTTGGATTGGCGTACAAGATACGAAATATGCCGGGATTTCATCCACTTGTAGGCAAAACAATCGGCGAAAGGTCCCCAGAGGCGGTTCCAGAGGTGGTATTTCGACTGTCCCGCCGTGCGCGGGAAATGGCGCACGGGGACTTGGGCGTAACGTCCGCCTTCGAGCAGGACCAGCGCCGGCAGGAAGCGGTGCATGCCCCGGAACATCGGAAGCTTTCGGGCCATTCCGGTACGGAGGATCTTCAGCGGGCAGCCGGTATCGACGGCCCCGTCGTGGGTGAACATCCGCCGCCAGCCGTTCGCGAACCGGCTCTGGAAACGCTTCCAGGCCGTATCCTTGCGCCCGGTGCGGATGCCCGTGACCATGTCGTTGTCCTGGATCAGCGGCAGCAGCAGGTCGAAATCCTCCGGCGCCGTCTGCAGGTCCGCGTCGATATAGCCGCAGAGTTCCGACTCCGCGGCGTCGAACCCGGCCTTCAGTGCCGTGCTCAGCCCGTGGTTGCGGTCGAATTCCAGGTAGAAGAAGTCCGTATGGCGGCTGCAAGCCTCCAGGATGCCCGCCGCGCTCCCGTCGGTCGAACCGTCGTTCACGAACAAAACGCAGGCCTTTATCGGGCACTTCGGCAAATAAGCCGCCAGCCGCTCCTCCAGCGCCGGCAGCCCCTCCCGTTCGTTGTACACGGGCACGATGATCGTCAGTTGGTAGTCAGCGGTGGCGTTCATGGCTTCGGTTCCAGTTTTTTCCGGGCGGCGGCGCGGAGCATTTCGTCGGCTTTGAAGAGGACGCCGGCGGCGCCGCGGTAGGTGCCGGAGCCGACGGGGGTGCCGTCCAGCTTGTACCATTCGTAAAAGCCGCCCTGGTCCGCTACGCGTTGCAGCATGGGTTGTAGCTCATCATAGGCCTCGTGCAGGAAGCCTCGTTGCACCAGGGCCTGGATCATCCGGGCCCCGAACCAGGTCCAGTCGCCGCCGTTCTGGTACTGGTAAGCGCCCATCATCGGGTTGGCGAAAGTGCCGGACGGGTAGGCGGGATAGAGGGTCAGGCCGATGCTCTGGGCTCCGGCCGCCGCGACGTTCTCCAGCATGCGGGCATTGGCTTCGGCGACTTCCTCGCGGCTCAGGATGCCCGCCAGGGCCGCCACGGCGGTCCCGCCGTGGTAATAGATGGCTTCTTCGTCCAATTCCTCCGGGAAGGGCGAACCGTCCAGGTAGAGATGGGGGTGGAACTTGCGCCGCTCCGGGTCCCAGAGGTATTTGCGGACGTTGGTCTTGACCTCTTCCTTGAGCGCGAGCCACTGCGTACCCGGGCTGTTCGCGCCGGCTTCCCGGCACAGTTCGGCCAGGTCGCCGAGGGCGAGGACCCACATCGCGTTGTCATAGATGTCGATGGCGTAGTGCGTGTGCTCGTCGATTTCCACACCCCAGCCGTGTTCGGGCTGCACGTCTCCCCAGTCGGCGGTCGTGGCGCCGGTGATCAGGCCGTATTCGTCGTTCCACTTGCGGTTGCGCAGATAGGACATGGCGTCCTCCAGGCGCTGCAGGACGGTTTTGCCGCCGCGTTTCGAGGCGAGCCAGGCCGTGTCGCCCGTCATCTTCACATACTGGCAGGCCGCCTGGACGAGGGAAGACTCCTGGTCCGTCTCGACGGTGTTCTTGTGGGCGGCCAGTTTCGGCCGGGCACGGCTGTAGCGGTAGCGGTAGGGCACGGCGGAGGTGTCCACGTCGGACACGAAGGCATCCGGGATGTCCCCTTCGGGGCCCTGGAAGTCCAGGAAGGTGTCCAGGGCGTCGCGCACCACGGTCGTGTCCATCACCTGCAGGGAGAGGCAGATGAAGGTATTCAGGTCGCGAATCCAGACCTCCTTGTAGCCGTCGCCTGCGTTGAAGCCCGTCGCCGCGACGGCGCGGGCCATCGAGTCCACCTGCGCCATCAGAGGGTCGTCCAGGACCCCCTGCAGCCACAGGGCTTCCTCGTCCACCTGCTTGCAGGAGAATGCCAGGAAGGAAATCAACAGCAGGAGCAGCCGGCGTTTCATGCGCTTAGTCCTTGAACAATGACGCGGCGCCGATCATCGCAGCCCGGTCCAGCAGGGTCGAGGTGCGGACCTCCACGCCTTCGGGGATGCCGGCGAGCAGGGTTTCGCTGAAATGCGGGAAGTTGCGGGAAATGTTGCCGCCGAGCACCAGGGTGTCGGCGCCGAACTTCTTCAGCCAGGGCGAGACGAACTCCGCCAGGCGCGCGCCGTATTCGCGGAACAGCTGCCGGGCTTCGGGCTCGGTCGGGACGGCCTGGGCAACTTCTTTCGCACCGGGCACGTCCTTGCCGGTCAGTTCCTTGTAGCGGCCTACGACCCAACGGGTGGAAAAGCTCGCATCCACGATCGTGTCGCCGAAGGGCAGGTTCCAGACCTCGCCGCCTTCGGGCACGCGCTCGGAGTGCTCGTCCAGCTTGCCTTCCGCGACGAAACCGGAGCCCACGCCCGTCCCGAGGGTCAGGGCGATCACCCGCTTGCGGTCGCGGCCGCTGCCGCAGAAGCATTCGCCGAGGGCGAAAGCCGAGGCGTCGTTGATGAACTTGAAGCTGGTCTTGGGACTGTCCAGCTGCTTGCGAAGCTCCTTGGGCATATCCATTCCATAGAGCTTCTGGAACTTCTGGTCCATGTAAGGGATGCCCTTCTCGTAGTCGAAGGGGCCCGGGAAAGCGAGGCCGATGCGGTTCACCTTGCGGCCGAAGACCTCCATCGTACCGAGGAGGTTCTTCTTGAAGCAGGAAAGGATCTCGTCGGCCGGCCCGCTGCTGTCCATCGGGGTCAGGACAGGGGCGCTGCAAAGCTGTTTCTTGTCAAGATCGATCACGGCGGAGCAGAGGTGCGAGCCTCCCACATCCACGCCGATGGCATAATTCTTCCGGTTCATATCATTAAGGTTTATACGATTATTTGCGACAACGTTGAATGAATAACAAATGTAGAGTAACTTTTTAAATGTCCCAAATAACGATATCGAACACCAATCCGGCATTAATAGACCAGAAAGGATCAATTTCTTTAAAAAAAGATCTGGCAATTGACACTTTGAAAGATAGTTTTGTTTCAAAGTAACGAGAATTATATACCTCGTTTGGAATGGATGTCAGTTGTCTCCAGAACTTGTAATCGATTTTAAGTCCGCATTGACTGCGAAAACAAGGAAGAGAACTGATAATACTCTCCTTGTCAATTCCTTCAACTAATCCCGTATCTTGATGAAGCATTCCTCCTCCCATACCAAAATATGGACGAACAGAGAAAAAATCATTATCAAGGACAACATATCCGAAATCGAGACAAGCGGTCACGTAATCAATTGATTTGTCAGTCACCCATTTATAGCCGAGGTCCGTATCAACTACACTTCCATCTTTTGAAAGATGATTTTTCAAGGCGAAAAGGCATCCAAAATCTAAACATGCCTTTTTTCTTCGCAGACTCATAATAAAACACGCCTCATGAATGGGGCTTTGGAATAGCCAATTATGAGGCCAGAATTCTTGAACATACCCTAAATGACATCCCGCACCAAACCAACTGTTATCCTTAACCTCTTCTGCCAACTCACTGGGAGTAGGGTAATCTTCGGCAATAGAATAGTCTGCTTTCTCGTTCAAATCGCTCTTGTGATGCAAAACAGCTTGAGTATCTGCTCCAAAATCACACGAGATAGCATATTCTGTCATCGTATTATTGATCATCTGTCGAAAACGAAACAGATCATCTCCGATTGGATTATTATTTAGCGTTGTCTGGAAAACCTGACAATTGTATTCAAGTATCTTGAAAGCAGTATCAAAATAATCGACTATCAAGTCCTTTCCTTGATTGGGAATTAACCAGGAGCGAGAGCAATCCATATAAGGCACAATTACTAAGTGCTTGTATTTCATTCGATTATAAATAGATCTCTGTTCCTGAAGAAGAATCCCCCAATGAAGCCCTCCAGCGTAAGTTGTCTTTGTCCCATATGGAGAGACTGATGGGAAGTCTTGAATAGAGAAAGAGATACTGTCTTGTTTAGGGAATATGTAATAATCTCCTTTTTCTTGGCACAAAACTGAAAAAGGACAAGTGACCAATACAATCACAAGAATGAAGATATGCTCTTTTCGGCAATGAGTCATTTTTTTCTTTTGATTTAAGAGTCTCCTTATCTCCAAATCTATATGTTGCAAGCAAATACTCTACATTATGCAGTTCCGCTGCTGTCCATCGGAGTCAGGACAGGGGCGCTGCAAAGCTGTTTCTTGTCAAGGTCAATCACGGCGGAGCAGAGGTGCGAGCCTCCCACATCCACGCCGATTGCGTAATTCTTGCGGTTCATATTGGTTTTGAGTTCTTTGTGTCAATTTAACAAAGATAGGAACTTTCCGCTATGATTGCAAAACGGCGGGGAATCACCACAAATGGGGATTGGAAGGAGCGGAATTATTTCGTACTTTTGAACGATGGACCATTATGAAATACTTCGATCCGGTCCCGGCGTATCCTTTGCCGAGACCCTGCTTTCCCTGCAGATCCAGATGGAAAACTATCTGGCCATGGAGGCTGGGGAAGGCCGCCGGGCCGTGTTCGCGCGTTTCTTCCTGAGCGACGCGCAGAACCAGGCGGCGGCCCTGCGCACGATGCTGAAGGCCTTTTCCTGGACGGGCCGGCCGGGGGCGCCGGAGCTGGAAGACATCCCAGCCCTGTCCATCGTGGAGCAGCCGCCGCTGGACCGCAGCGGCATCGCCGTGCTGATCCACACTTCCTCCGAAAAACGGAATTACCTCTTCCACAGCCTCCGCCTCCGGGAAGACGAGGCGCAGGGCCGGGATTCCTACGCCCAGGCGCGTCTGCTCTTCGACAAATACCTGGACCTCATCCGCCCGCTCGGGCTGGAGCTCAAGACCCACTGCGTGCGCACCTGGATCTATGTGCGAGACATTGATTCCAACTATGCCGGGCTCGTCCGGGCCCGCAACGACGTCTTCGCCGAAGAAGGCCTCAGCCACGACACGCACTACATCGCTTCGACCGGCATCGGCGGGGCCACGGAGGGCCGCAACGCCGTCGTCGCGATGGATTTCCTGACCCGTCCCGACATCCAAGAGTCCGACAAGACCTATCTGAAGGCGCTGTCGCACCTCAGCCCGACGCACGACTACGGCGTCGCGTTCGAGCGGGGCGTGCGGCTGAGCGACGGGCGCATCTATGTCAGCGGCACCGCCAGCATCGACCGCTGCGGCCGGGTGCTGCACGAAGGGAACGTGCTCGCCCAGGCGGACCGCCTGCTGGAGAACATCGACCAGCTCCTCCGCGAAGGCGGCTCGAGCCTGGACAAAGTCCCCTATCTCATTGTCTATCTTCGGGATATCTCAGACTACCCGCTGGTGGACGCCTACGTGCAACGGCGCTTCCACTACCTTCCCCGCGTCATCCTGGAAGCCCGGGTCTGCCGGCCTTCCTGGCTCATCGAGATGGAGTGCGAGGTCGCGCCGTAGCAGGCACCGAGCTGCGGGAAGCATTCCCCGAAGGGTTCTTTCCTGCTTCCCGCAGCTCGGTGCCTGCTACGGCGGTCAGTCTCTCTTAGATGAGCGGCGAGACCAGCGCCTGTTTCAGCTGGTCGTCGTAGCGCAGCCGCACCTTGACGCCGGCCTCCTGGAAATAATAGCGCACCGCCAGCTCCTCCTCGATGAAGGGGACGATCTCCTCCTTCTTGAGCCGCAGGAACGCCTCCTTGTCCATATCCAGGGCCTTCTCCATCGCCTCCAGACGGTCCTTCATCCCTTCGGCGAGGCCGTCTTCCTCCAGCTCCTTCTTCATCTGGTCATAATAGGTCCGGGCGCCGGAGCGGTAGTCGAATTCCTTGTTCTTCGCGAAAGCGATGAAATCCTCGTAATCCGCGTCCGAGAAATGGAAGTCCTCCAGGGCGGGGATGCTCTCGTGCCGGCGCACGTAATCCAGGGCGTACTGCTCCAGGATGCCGCCGTAAACCAGGGAATAGACCAGGCGGCTGTATTTCTTGGAAGGCAGTTCCACGTCGGGCGTGATGCCACCGCCGTCCCGCACCTCGCGGCCGCGGGCGGTCTTGAAGACGCTGGTCAGCGAATCGGGAATGTGGCCCACGCTGCCGTCCTCGTTGCGGTGGCTGTAGTCGATGGCCTGCACGCAGCGGCCGCTGGGCGTGTAATACTTCGCCGTCGTGACCTTCATCGAACCGTTGTAAGGCAGCGGACGAATGCTCTGCACCAGGCCCTTGCCATAGGTGCGACGGCCCATGACCGTTCCGCGGTCATAATCCTGCAGGGCGCCGGAAACGATTTCCGACGAGGAAGCCGTCCCGGAATCCACCAGCACGATGACGGGCATTTCCGTATCCACGGGATCGAAAGTGGTCTTGTAAGCGTTCTCCTGGCCAAGGTTGTTTTTGGCCGTGACGACGACCGAGCCCTTCGGGACGAAGAGGGAAACGATGTTGACCGCCTCGCTGAGCAGGCCGCCGCCGTTGCCCCGGAGGTCCAGGACCAGGCGTTTCATGCCCTGGTCCTTGAGCGCCTCGATGGCGTGGCGCACCTCATTGGAGACCTTCTCGGTGAATCCGGTCTGGGAAATGTAGCCCGTCGTATCATCCAGCATGCCGTAATACTCGACATCCGGAAGATGGATGCGCTCGCGGGTGACAGCCACGTCCACGGTGTCCTGCGTACGGACTTTCCGGACCTTGAAACGCACCGTGGTGCCGGGCTTGCCCTTCATCCGGTCGCTGCATTCCTTGGTCTCCAGGCCCTTGACGCTGACGCCGTCGATCTCCCAGATCTCGTCGCCGCAGGACAGGCCGGCCCGGACCGCCGGCGAGCCGGCGTAAGGCTCGTTGATGAAGACGGGGCCGTCCTTCCTGGGTTTATAGATGATGGCCCCGATGCCGCCGTAGGTCTTGCCCAGCAGCATCTGGAGGTCTTCCGTTTCCTCTTCGGGAATGTAGATCGTATAGGGGTCCAGCTCCTCGAGCATCGCGTCGATGCCTGCCCGCTCGATGCGGCCGACCGGCAGGGAGTCCACGTAGGAGCGGTTCAACTCCTTCAAGATGGCGTTCCGGATCTCGGTCCACTTGCCCAGTTCGAAACTTTTGGTCTGTGCGGAAACGGCCGTCGCGCCCAGAAGGAGCGCCGCCGCGAGTATCATGATTTTTTTCATACGCAAGTTGCCTAGCAAAAACTGTACGAAGTTAGGTAAAATTCGTATTTTTGTATGTATGAAACTCATTTTTGCGACGGCCAACCGCGGAAAACTCCGCGAGGCATCCGAAATCCTGGGGGAACGCTTCACGCTGCTGACCCCGCACGACCTGGGCATCGACGAGGACATCCCGGAGACGGGTGAGACGCTCAAGGAGAATTCCATCCAGAAGGCGACGTACCTCTACGAGCGCCTGGGCTGCGACTGTTTCGCCGACGACACCGGCCTGGAAGTGGATGCGCTGGGCGGCGCGCCCGGGGTCCACAGCGCCCGCTATGCCGGGATGGGGCACGATTTCGACGCCAACATCCGCAAGCTCCTGTTCGAGCTGCGCGACGTCCCTTACGACCAGCGGAAGGCCCGTTTCAAGAATGTCGTGACCCTGATCATCGGGGGTGAGATGCATTTCTTCGAGGGCTGCCTGGAGGGCCACATCGCCCTGGAGCGGGGCGGCACGCAGGGTTTCGGCTACGACCCCGTCTTCGTGCCGGACGAATTCCCGGACCGGACCGTCGCCCAGCTCGGCGAGGAGGTCAAGAATGCCATCTCGCACCGCGGCAAGTCCCTGCGGGCGATGGCCGCCTGGCTGAAGGAGAACCTGCCGGAAGCCGACTCCGCCGACGCCTCGGAAACCACGGAAGCCTGAGCCCATGACCCACGACGCGCGCCTCATCATCCTCCAATACACCAAGATCAAGGACTCGGCCATCGTGATCCACACGCTGAGCCGGGAATGGGGCCGCCGCAGTTTCATCGTCCACCTGGGGAAGGGCGCCTCCCTGGCCCTGTTCCAGCCCCTGGGCATCGTGGAGGCTGAGATTTCGGAGAATCCCAAGTCCGAACTCTGGCGGGCCTCCCGCTGCACCCAGGCCGTGCCCCTGGTCAGCCTGCGCACCGATCCGTCCAAGAACGCCATCACCCTCTTCCTGAGCGAAGTCCTCTATCGCGCCGTCCGCGACGGCATGGCGGAAGAAGGCCTGTACGACTGGTGCGAGCGCAGCATCCTGACCCTGGAGGCCCTGGAGAAAGACTACGCCAACTTCCACTTGCGCGCTTTGTTGGAACTGGCCGCCGCGATGGGCTTCGAACCTTCCATAGAAGACCTGGCTCCCTTCTGCGGGGAGCGCTACGCCGAAGTGAAGGCCCTGCTAGGCGCCTCCTTCGAGGAAGCGATGCTCCTGCCCCTGTCCGGGGAGCGGCGCGGCGACCTCTGCGAAATCTTCATCCGTTATCTCTCCCACCACAGCGAGTCGAATCTCGACATCCGCTCCCTGCGGGTACTGCGGGAACTGTTTTAACGACCGCAAGTGTTCTCAGTGGAACAAAAAAAGACCCCCGGTCAAGCCGGGGGTGACAAAGCTGGATGGAGGTTAGCGCGACTGTCATGGCCGACCTGATCGGCCATCCCACTACCCACCCTAGATGAAGATGTACTTGCAAATGAACAGCGCCGCGAGGATCCACATCGTGATGGAGATCTTCTTGAACTTGCCGGCGCAGGCGTTCAGGAGCACGTAGGAAATCACGCCAAGGAGGATGCCGTCGGAGATGGAATAGGCGACGGGCATCATCAGGACGGTGATGAACGCGGGGATGCTCTCGGAGTAGTCCTCCCAGTCGATCTTCGCGACCGGAGCCATCATCATCACGCCGACGATCACGAGCGCGGGAGCGGTGGCGGCGCCGGGGATGGCGAGGAACACGGGCGAGAACAGCAGGGCCAGGGCGAAGAGGACCGCGACCGTGAAGGCCGTGAGGCCGGTGCGTCCGCCTTCACCCACGCCGGAAGCGCTCTCGACGTAGGTCGTGGTGGTGGAAGTACCGAGGCAGGCGCCGCAGACGGTGGCGATGGAGTCGGCCATGAACATCTTGTCGATGCCGTCCACGTTGCCCTTCTCATCCACCATGCCGGCCTTCTGGGACACGCCGATGACGGTGCCCATCGTGTCGAACATGTCGATGAAGAGGAAGGTGAACACCACGGCGAGCATGTCCCAGCTCAGGATGCTGCCCCATTCGAATTTGCAGAAGATGGGACCGACGCTGTCGG
>JAEEGG010023183.1_pt1 | contig 12147 bp, 9 predicted proteins | sample 9134161 | NCBI WGS metagenome assembly JAEEGG01 (sample SAMN16246543, study PRJNA631951) | gut metagenome | biome: gut microbiome; feature: rumen; material: CR-attached | host: Bos | place: Iran: Karaj | collected 2018-10 | reverse complement strand
CTCAAAATAAATAAGTTATGAAACTGTCGGAACTGAAAACAGGCGAAAAAGGTATAATAGTTAAGGTGCTGGGACACGGCGGATTCCGTAAGCGCATCATCGAAATGGGTTTTATTCGTGGTCAGGAAGTTGAGGTATTACTTAACGCCCCACTGCAGGATCCCGTGAAATATAAGCTGATGGGTTACGAGGTAAGTCTGCGTCATCAGGAGGCCGATAACATCGAGGTGGTTTCGGCTGATACCCCATTCGAAGCTACTACCTTTATCCTGAATACCGAGCATCATCATCACGAGCATCATCACCATGAGGATGATTATATCCGTCACGAGGCCATGAAGGAGCGCCGTACCATCAACGTAGCGCTGGTGGGCAATCCTAACTGCGGTAAGACCTCGCTGTTCAACTATGCATCGGGTGCCCACGGACATGTGGGTAACTACAGCGGTGTAACAGTTGATGCCACCGAGGCTCATGCATCGATGTTCGGTTACGAGTTTAACTTGACCGACCTGCCTGGTACTTACTCACTCTCGTGCTATTCACCCGAGGAACTGTACGTTCGTCAGCATCTGACAGAAAAGATGCCCGATGTGGTGATTAACGTCATCGACTCGTCGAACCTGGAGCGTAACCTGTATCTTACCACTCAGCTGGTGGATATGAACATACGCATGGTGTGCGCGCTGAATATGTACGACGAGTTTGAACGCCGTGGCGACCAGATAAACCTTGATACGTTGAGCATGCTGTTTGGTATGCCAATGATTCCTACATCGTTTAAGAGTGGACAAGGTGTAAAGGATCTGTTCCGTGCCGTAATCCAGGTGTACGAGGGTACCAGCAAGTTCTCACGACATCTGCATATCAACTACGGTCATGAGATCGAGGATGGTATCTCGCATATCCAGAAGTACCTGAAGGCCGATGAGCATATCACTCAGCACTACTCTACCCGATACCTGTCGCTGAAGCTTCTGGAGCACGACAGTCAGGTACTGGAATACCTGGGTAATCACATGGCTGGCGAGCAGCGCATTCAGGACTTCCGTAACCTGACGACCGAGCGCGATAAGGCTTCGGCCCGTGTAAAGGAAGAAACAGGTAATGACAGCGAAACGGCCATTATGGACGCCAAATACGGCTTTATTAACGGTGCCCTGAAAGAGGCCGCATATAAGACCGGACACAAGAAGGATACCTATAAAACCACGCATAAGATTGATGGATTGCTATCGCATAAGTATCTGGGATTCCCCATCTTCTTCTTCCTGCTTTATATCATGTTCCAAACCACCTTTACACTCGGTCAGTACCCTATGGACTGGATTGAGGAAGGCGTGCAATGGTTAGGCGATAAGATTAGCGAAGGCATGAACGATGGTCCGCTGAAGGCCATGCTGGTAGATGGTGTCATTGGCGGTGTGGGATCGGTGATTGTATTCCTGCCGCAGATTCTGATACTTTACTTCTTCATCTCGCTGATGGAGGATTCGGGTTATATGGCACGTGCAGCCTTTATCATGGATAAGCTGATGCACAAGATGGGACTGCACGGCAAATCGTTTATTCCGCTCATTATGGGCTTTGGCTGTAATGTTCCTGCTGTGATGGCTACACGTACCATCGAGAGCCGTCGCTCGCGTATCATCACCATGATGATTCTGCCGTTTATGAGTTGTTCGGCCCGTCTGCCTATCTATATTATGATAGCTGGTACCTTCTTCTCGTTACAGTACCGCTCTTGGGTATTGCTGTCGCTCTATGCCATCGGTATCGTGGTGTCGGTAGTTGTCAGCAAAATCTTCTCATCGCTCGTAATAAAGGGCGAGGACACGCCATTTGTAATGGAGTTGCCTCCTTATCGCTGGCCAACACCAAAGGCCATCTGGCGCCATACCTGGGAGAAAGGTAAGGAATACCTGAAGAAAATGGGAGGTATTATTCTGGTGGCCAGTATTATTGTATGGGCATTGGGCTACTTCCCACATAGCGAGGACCTGCCACGCGAACAGCAGCAGGAGCAGAGCTACATCGGACGTATGGGTAAAACAATCGAGCCAGTATTCACCCCACAGGGCTTTAACTGGAAACTGGATGTTTCGCTGTTGGCTGGTGTAGGTGCCAAGGAGATTGTGGCTTCTACCATTGGCGTACTGTATAGCGGCGACGACAGCTTTGGCGATGACGACAGCTTTAGCGACGATACCGAAAAGTACACCCGTTTGCGCCAGATGATGCTGAACGAGGGTATTACCCCAATGGCAGCCTATGCCTACCTGATATTTATTCTGCTGTACTTCCCCTGTATAGCTACCATTGCCGCCATCAAGCACGAAACAGGTTCATGGCGCTGGGCCAGCTTTGCTGCCGTTTACACCACTGTGGTGGCTTGGATAGCCAGTATGCTGGTGTTCCAGATAGGCAGTTTGCTGATATAAGCAGAATAAATTTGGTACTTTCGATATTTCTTTGTATCTTTGTCGCCGTTAAAACAATTTTACTAAGGATGAAGAAAAGATTACATTGGTTATTGGCAGCACTCTTGCTGGGCACGCCAAGCATCGGCTATGCCCAGAAAGGAAATCTGCAGAAGGGTGACTATGGATTCCTGTATTGTCACATGAACGATCATGGGCGCGCATGGACAGCATATGCCTTGAGTCGTGATGGTTTTCATTATAAGGACCTGCTGAACGGCGACTCTATCTTCAGCGATGCTGAACATGCCCGTATCGAAGGCGCTACACGCGATGCTTACATCTGTCGTAAGCATGATGGCAAAGGCTACCTGATGGTATGCACCGATATGAACGTAGGTGCTCGCGACCGTCTGGGTAAGGTAGAAACTTGGGATAACTACGGTATCGACCTGCTACGTAGTGACGACCTGATTCACTGGAAGTCGGTAACATTCGACTATCGTAAGGGAACACAGATATTCTCTGATCCTGACGCTCCCAGTGTGTACAAGAACTGGAGTACCATCAACCGCGTATGGGCACCACAGATAGTATGGGACGAGGATTATGTATGGCCTAACGGCAAGAAGGGTGGTTATATGGTTTACTACTCGATGCGTAACCGTGGCGAGGACCAGTACGACCGCATGTACTACTCGTATGCCGACGAAACTTTTACCACACTCACTCAGCCTAAGCTGCTGTTCGATTGGGGCTATGCCACCATCGATGCTGATATCAACTGGGTTGAGGCCGACCAGAAGTGGCACATGATGATTAAGAAAGAAGGTGGTAAGGCCGGTTTGTTTACCGCTACAGCACCTACGCTTACAGGACCATGGAGTGAGCCTGTAGAGGACGATTATGTGGACTTTGAGGGTAATAAGAGCTGTGAGGGTGTAAGTGCCTTCCAGTTGCCTGGACAGAAGACTTGGGTGATTGCTTACATTGAGTACTCATCACACCCACGTAACTACCGTCTGTGTCTGGCCGATGAGCACATGCGTAATTTCCACTCACCCCGTAATATCGAGGGTGTGAAAGCACCTCAGCACGGATCGTTTATGCGCCTGACTAAGAAGGAGTACAAACGACTGGAGAAACTGCTGAAGTAATCGTTGTTATCCGAATACAAAACGTAACGAGGCGTACAGCTGGATAGCAAAAATATAGATAATAATCAGGGAGGAACCCTGACGTAAACCATAGGAGAGGATGTCGAGTACATCTTCTCCTTTTTGTTTGTTACCCGAGATGATACCATACACCACCGAGAACAACATTACGCCAAAGCAAATGATAGGCACCAGACCACGACTGAATGCCGATGGGAACAGATGCCCGCTGAACGACAGAAGTATGGCGTGGGGCATCAAGGTAAGCATGGAGATAACCAAGGCGTAGAGCACCATAAATACGATGGCTACACGCAGTGCCAGGCGATTGCGGAACGATGCCTCGCCCTTAGCGGTGAAATGCCGTAGCACCCCACTCTGCTTTAAGCTACCGCCAGCAATGAGTGCTAACAGTAGCCAAGCCAACAGTGGATTGGCAATGATGTTGGAGAACCCGCCAAAGAACCAGCGTATGCCCTCAGATGAGAGCATAGAGCGTACACCTTCGATACGGGCTGCTGATAGCAACCACGACACGATGACCAGTACACACTCGGCCACCAACAACCCCATGCATACACGACTACTCTTCATCGGCTTCGAGATTATCGATATCCAGAATACGCAGCTCCAAAGCTCGTACCACCAGGCGTGTGGCATTGATACCGCTGGCACCCTCGGGGAACAGCTTCTGAATCAACTCGTTCTGACGCTTTTCGAGGCTCTTCACACCAAAAGGCATGCCACGCAGGTTGGTAATCTGCTCCTTGGTAAATCCTAAGGCCAGATGGCGCAGGAATCGCTCGTCGTACTCGTCGATCTCGTAGTTTACAAGAGCCTCCTGCTTAACCAGTTCGCCACTAACGGCACGCTTAAAGCGCTCTACAATCTTTTCGAGGATAGGCTCGTTGAATACCAACTGCTTGCCATCCATTACAGCCGATACATCGCGGCGTGTAAGAAGCTCGCCAGTTTTCAGGATGATACCATCGGCACCGGCATCGAGCACATCTACCCACAGTTTCTCGTTCAGTATCTCGCCTGTAAATATCAGTACCTTTACATCGGGATGAACCTCCTTGGTGTGGCGGCAAATTTCTACACCTACGGTAGTAGAACCACCCAGACCCAAATCGAGCAGCACCAGGTCAGGCTTCTGCTGCTTGATGAGGCGCCAGTAGGCCTGCTCGTTCTCGGCTGTTCCAATTACTTCGGCCTCGGGAATATCACTCTTCACGATGCCAAGGGTGCCCTTAAGCTCCAGGGGCACATCTTCTACTATTATTACTTTGAAGTTTTCCATACGCTTGGTAATGTTATAATCATATTTGTTGTATTGTCTTGTATTGTGGCATAGATACCGCAGCCACGGCGGTTGGTAGCCTCGCCTAAGTCGCGTACCATCTGGCGGCACAGCAGGTAAGGCAGATGATCCTTTGAGGGCGTAAACAGATCGGCAGCCTGACTCTCGGTAAGCTTAAGCTGAGGCATGGGCACACGCACCTCAATATAACCGCCATCACGAGGCGTATATTCGGGCTGCAGCTTGGCACCGGCCTGTTTGCGCAGGATATCAAAGAGATAGCGTACCAAAGTTTCGTCGCCCAATATATTATGATGCAACGGCTTAAGATGCAAGCGGGTACGCTCGGTCTGACGTAAGGCCTGCTGCGACAGAACACCATATAGCTCTCGGTAATAGGTAGTTACCTCGCCTAACGATTCCATATCGCCCGTATCGAGTAACTGCTGGATTCGCGAGGGATAATACATGGTTTCGTGCTTCAGTGCCGACAAGCAGTTGTCGAGTACGGCATTGGATACATGCAGGTTGCTATCGTCAAGCTCGGCACGACGCAGTTCATCGTCGAGAAGTTCCAGATCGGTAATACGCTGCTGCTCGCGTAAAAACCTGTCGTACAGACGGTGACGGTAATACAGCAGGTAATAAGCAGGCACGATGGATATCATCAACAGTATCAGCAGGATGATAGCAATCGTTTTGTTGGTTTGCGACTGCTGCATGTTACGACAGTAATCGCCCAACGTATTATCGGCCGACATCTCCTTAAACAGCTGTGTGTAGATGCGGTTGTTGTAGCTGTATAGCTGCCACTCGTGCAGTGCCAGGGCTGCCACAGCACTCTCGTTACGAATGTCGAGAATGATATGATAGTTGGTGTTGAGGCTATCGTGGAACCATTTGATTTCGGGGGGCATCAGCGATGGGTTACCCATCTGGCGCATCAGGTAACGGCCACGTGGCACTTGCTGACGGTAATGCAGATTCAGGTAGTATCGACAGGTATCAGCAAAGCGCAGTGTACGCTCGTAGTTGCCATTGATATTACTGAAATAGGCCGAATCAGAATAGATACTGGCCATGCCAAGGGCATCAATCTCGGGTTGCTGGGCCTGCATCCGCATGGGCAGCATGGATAGCAGCACAATAATCAGTCGGGCTATGCCGCGTGGCAGTCTGAAGAACAGGCGTGAGCCCTTGCCTAAGCTACTGGTAGCACCAATCTGACAGACTGAGAATATCTGACTGATCTTACGATACTTCTCGATGATACCCTTACAGTTAAGCAGGCCAAAGCCATGGCCTTCTACTATCTTATGATCAAACAGGTGATCTAGCTGCTCCTGAGTCATACCCATACCGGTATCCTCAACTGCAATCTCAACATAATCATTGGTTTGTGTGGCTGATACATTCACCCTACCCTCACGGTCGGTAAACTTACGGGCGTTATCGGCCAGGGTATTCAGCATAAACAGCGTAAGCACGCGGTCGGCCTTTACAACGGCTTCTGTAGGCTCTACGTTAAGTTCTACGCCCTTCATCTGGAACGAGGTTCGTCCCTTAAGCAAAACATCAAACAAGGGATGTAACGGGAAGCTTTCTATATGCAGACTAAGTTCGCCCTGGCGTAGCTGTATCCAGTACGTCAACACATCGTTGTATGAGTTAATCTGATTGATGAGCTCGCGGATATAAGTTAAACGTTCCTCGCGGTTAGAACTATCAGTTTCCAGCCTGGATACCTCGTGGATGATACGATCGATAAATGGTGTGGTATTGCATACCAACGACACCTTGGCACGTTGCTCCAGGTTACGACGCTCGTTATTCTCAACTTGCAACAGCTGGGCGGCAAGTTGCTCGTTCTTTTGCTCAAAAATGTTATCGGGCTCGTCAGGGTGCGATTTCTTCTTGTTCAGGTAGTTAAACAGCCACAACGAGAATAACAGCAGGATAATGGCCGCTACAACGAGTATGAGCATCAGATTAAGCTGGTTGAGCTGGCGCTCGTACTGATAAGCACGGGCCTCAAGCTGGCGGTCCTGACGGGTAGTCTCCTGCAAGTCGAGGTACATATTGCGGTTCTCGTCGCTTTGCTGCTTATCATCAATGGCAGCGTAAGCTACACTGAGCTGTTCGCGGATAGATGCCACCAGATCGGGGGCCTGATTAATGATGGAATCCGACAGGGCCTGTTCCAAATTAAATAGTGCCGAACGGTAGTCGCCTATCTGTCGGAAGCACGAAGCCAATGTACGGTAGGCACCTGCTATCTGATACACATCGCCATATCGTTCAAAGATATTTAAGGCGTTCTCAGCCAGGAATCCTGGCAACATCTCCTCTTCTACTCCCAAGGGATTGATGAACTTGAAAGCAGGCAGGTTATCGTCGATAAGTTGACGGCGATAAACGGGATCCATCAGATGCTCCGACAGGGCCTCAAGGGCGTTGGCCGCGAAATAAGGATAATCGCCTTTGCGTGCTGTGAGGAAGCAGCGCATAAGTTTGTCGAACTCCTCTTGGTTAATCTCCTGTTGGGTGCCTTGTGTGATAATTCCGCCGGCACCGATGTTATAGAGGTAATTAAGATACTGTGCAGTATCGCGCTGTACTTCTTCGGGATCGATGGCATTAAGCGCATCGATTGATTGTTGCTCGAGTCCTACATAATAATAGTAGGTAGAATTTACGATGGCATATTCGGTTTCGGCATAGAGCAGCAAACGTTCGTCACGCTCGGTTAGCTGGTTGCGTTCTTCGTTAATACGCTGTATGGTACGGTCGGCCATCTCACGGAACTCGTGGAAAGCACGGTTGTTGGAGCGGCGCTGACAAAGGCGCATCTGCTGAACGTAAGCAATTAGGTGCTGCAGCTGGTTATCGGTGATTTCGATAACATCATTCAATTGCTGTTCGGCATCATTGTAACGCATGCGTACAATGTTGACGAAAGCCATATTGTTGAGAGCCTCTGCACGGCCAGCTGGATAGTTGGCTGCCAGTTCATACGAACGGCGTGCAATGGCTTCGGTAGAGTCGAGATTACGATAGTGATAGGCATAGGATTGTGAATTCAGCTTGTCGACCGCTTGTCTATCAGGGCGTGTACAAGCTGAGATCAAAATGGTTGATAATATGAATAGCCAGAATTTCATGTTAGTTAAAAAACGAATCCCCCTCGCTCACGTTTTTAGGAGCGAGAGGGATGGTATAGTATTAAGCACGAGCCTTGGCTATGTAACCGAGTGCTTCTTTGCACTTATCGGTAACATACTGCCAATCACCGGCCTTAACCTTATCGCTTGGGAAGAGCTTTGAACCCATACCAACGCAGTAAACACCTGCCTTGAACCACTTCTGGAGGTTCTCCTCTTCAGGAGCAACACCACCAGTAACCATGATCTTTGACCAAGGCATTGGAGCCTTCAGACCCTTTACCATGTTTGGACCTACTACATCGCCAGGGAATACCTTGGTGAGGTCGCAACCCAGCTCCTGGGCCTTACCAATCTCGCTAACGGTCATACAGCCAGGGCAGTATGGAACCAGACGACGATTACATACAGGCGCAATCTCGGGGTTGAACAGAGGACCTACAACGAAGCAGGCACCCAGCTGCAGATACATAGCAGCTGTAGGAGCATCAACGATTGAACCGATACCCAGAGCCAGCTCAGGGCACTCCTTGTCGGCCCACTTTACCAGTTCGCCAAATACTTCCTGGGCAAAGTCGCCACGATTAGTAAACTCAAAAGCACGAACGCCACCTTCGTAGCAAGCCTTCACAACATTCTTGCAGGTCTCAAGATCTTTATGATAGAAGACGGGTACCATACCGGTATCGCCAATCTTCTTCATCACTACTATCTTATCAAATTTAGCCATAATATTTATTCCTTATATTCACGTTTGAAAATGTACTTACCACACTCGGCAGATACCAGTTCCCAACCTTCGAAACCCAACTGGTTGAGTTTTTTCTCAACACCGATCACGCAGTTGATTACCTTATATTCAAACTGTTTCATAGTCTTATTTATCTCTGAACTCGACCGTTAGCGTTACCGCCTGCGAGTGATTCTACTTCGTCAACACTTACCAGGTTGAAGTCGCCATTGATAGTGTGCTTCAGAGCAGATGCAGCAACAGCGAACTCGAGAGCCTCGCCCTGAGTAGCCTTGGTGAGCAGACCATGAATCAAACCACCAGAGAATGAGTCACCACCACCAACACGGTCGATGATAGGATTAATCTCGTAGCGCTTGCTCTGGTAGAACTCCTTACCATTGTAGATAAGGGCCTTCCAACCATTGAAGGTTGCACTGTAGCTCTCGCGGAGTGTAGAAACAACATACTTGAAACCAAACTCCTGCATCATCTGCTTGAAGATGCCCTCGTAACCGGATGCATCGGTCTGACCACCCTCTACATCAGCATCGGGTTTGAAGCCGAGACAAAGCTCTGCATCCTCTTCGTTACCAATACAAACATCAACATATTTCATCAATGGACGCATGATTGAAATGGCCTTCTCGCTGGTCCACAGCTTCTTACGGAAGTTCAGGTCAACTGATACTGTTACACCATGACGCTTTGCAGCCTCACAAGCCAGCTTGGTGAGCTCGGCAGCCTTATCGCTGATAGCTGGGGTGATACCACTCCAGTGGAACCAGGCAGCACCCTCCATGATAGCATCGAAATCGAAATCTGAAGGATCAGCCTCAGCGATTGATGAATGAGCACGGTCGTAAATAACCTTAGATGGACGCATTGAAGCACCAGTCTCTGCATAGTACAAACCTACACGGTCGCCACCACGAGCAACGAACTGGGTGTTTACACCATAACGACGAAGAGCGTTAACTGCAATCTGTCCAATTTCGTGCTTAGGCAACTTAGATACAAAGTAAGCCTCGTGACCATAGTTTGCCACCGAGATTGCTACGTTAGCCTCACCACCACCAGGGATGATGCGGAATGACTCACTCTGAATGAAACGGTCGTTGCCCTGAGGCGAGAGGCGAAGCATAATTTCGCCCAAAGTTACAATTTTTGCCATTGCTTTGTTTGATTTTTTTGATATATTTTCAACTTATTTTGTTCGTTTGTTGGGCAAAGATATGAAGATTTTTTGAGTCACGCAAATTTTTAGCAGGTTTTGTGGCAAAAAACTTACGGAAACGATTTCGGGGCAAATAATTGAGCAAGATGTTTGGAGAATCGGAAATTATTTGTACCTTTGCACAAAAATCTGAGATTATGGCAAAGGAAAATATTACGATTAAGGATATTGCCGCACGTGCAGGAGTATCGACAGGAACTGTCGACCGCGTGCTTCACAATCGTCCTAATGTGTCTAAAGCAGCATTGGAAAAGGTAAACAAAGCCCTGGAGGAAATGGATTATCGCCCCAATATGTACGCCTCGGCTTTGGCATATAATAAGGAATATACGTTTTATTGTGTATTGCCTAAGCACGAACAGGAAGCTTACTGGGATGAGATCGAAGAAGGTGCTATGGCTTGTACCGAATTCCGTCGCGATTTTGGTATCAAACTAAAGTTCATCTACTATGAGCGATTTAATCCACCAGCATTTACCAAAATGGCTCGCGAGTTGTTCACGGCTAAGATTGACGGCGTGATCATCGTGCCTGCCACACTGGAGCAGACTGCCCGTTTTACCGAGAAACTAATCGAAAGAAATATTCCTTATGTGTTGCTCGACTCGTATATGCCTGATTTGAAACCGTTGTCGTTCTTCGGTCAGGATTCGTTTGCCAGTGGCTATTTTGCAGCAAAGATGCTGATGCTGATTGCCAATAAGGAAAAGGAAATCGCCCTGATGAAACAGACACGTGATGGTATCGTGGGTTCTAAGCAGCAGGCTAACCGTGAGACAGGGTTCCGCCATTATATGGTCGACCACTTCCCTCAGATTAAGATTACCGAGGTAGATCTTCCTTTGGACGAGGATCATAAGGATTACGATGGTATTCTCGAGAAGTTCTTCTCTACCCACCCCCACGTACATCATTGTATTACTTTTAATTCAAAGGCTCATATTGTTGGTGAGTTCTTGCAGAAGAGTAATCGTCGTAATGTGCAGATTATGGGATACGATATGGTGGCTAAGAACGAGGAGTGTGTACGTAAAGGCAGCATCTCGTTCCTGATAGCCCAGCATGCTTATCAGCAGGGTTACGCCAGTGTAGATGCGTTGTTTAATGCCATCGTGATGAAGCGTGCTGTGAATCCCGTTAATTACATGCCTATCGAGATCCTGACTAAGGAAAACGTAGATTTCTATCGTAGAACAGCAATATAAACTAAAACAAAACAGTAAAAAAAGAATGGAACAAGCTACATTTTTAAAGATTAACCCTGCCGATTCGGTAGTGGTTTGTTTGCAGCCCAAAAAGAAAGGAGAAATTATTGAAGTAGATGGTAAGCAGATTACTGTGAATCAGGATACACCAGCAGGCCATAAGGTACTGATTAAGGATGTGGCAGCTGGTGCCGACATTATCAAATATGGCTATCCTATTGGCCACGCTATGCAGGATCTAAAGGCTGGCGATTGGGTGAATGAGAATAATCTTAAGACCAATCTGGCGGGTACTCTCGAGTATACATATAATCCTGTAAACGAGCAGCTTAATATTAAAAACGATAACCGTACCTTTAAGGGCTATGTACGTAAGAATGGCGACGTGGGTATCCGTAATGAGATTTGGATTGTACCCACTGTTGGTTGCGTAAACGGTATTGCCGAGCGTCTGGTAAAAAAATTAAAGAAAGAAACCAACGATCAGGGTGTGGATGCTATTTATGCCTGGCATCACAACTATGGCTGTTCGCAGCTGTCGGAGGATCATGAGAACACCCGAAAGGTGTTGCGTGATATCTGCTTGCATCCCAATGCCGGTGCCGTGTTGGTGCTGAGTTTAGGTTGTGAGAATAATCAGCCCGACGATTTCATGAAGATGTTGGGTGATTACGATAAGGATCGCATCAAATTGCTTGTAACTCAGCGTGTTGACGACGAGATGGAAACTGGTATGGAGATTCTGCGCGAGCTGTATCAGTTGGCCAGCAAGGATGTGCGTACCGAAGTGCCTGTTAGCAAACTGCATGTAGGTTTGAAGTGTGGTGGTTCCGACGGATTCTCTGGTATCACCGCTAATCCACTGGTTGGCGAATTCTCTGACTGGCTGGTAGCTCAGGGTGGTACATCGGTATTGACCGAGGTGCCCGAGATG